>OLVV01000046.1_pt1 | contig 82355 bp, 64 predicted proteins | sample 1673581 | NCBI WGS metagenome assembly OLVV01 (sample SAMEA103958116, study PRJEB25191) | human gut metagenome | biome: human-associated habitat [ENVO:00009003]; feature: intestine environment [ENVO:2100002]; material: feces | place: Germany | collected 2013/2015
GTTTCATTGTCACTTCTGTTTGTTCCTAAGTGACAACCTTTTTCAGGGAAGTACAAAGTATTAGAGTTTAAGACATATAACTTGTATGGAAGCTACTAATGTAATGATAGATAGAATTATTTTTGTGGTTAACAAGCAGAGTTTTTTCGTGGAATACAAAAATAGCATAACTTATGTCTGTGAGATTAAATAAACTATTACTGGAAGCAAATATTGGGCTGCAATCATTCAGCGCGATTCTAAAGGCTTTAGATATTGATGAACCACATCTTGAGCCAAGTACCAAAATATCGGATAATCTTGCTAATCTGATATTAAATTTACGAAATGTTGATTTAGATTTTATAAAGTTGATTGAAAAGAGTGAAGAGAAGAAAACATCTAATAGTACTCCAAAATCACCTTTAAAAATTATTGGGAATATAGCTTTAAACGAATCTGGTTCTCCTAGTCGTGCAAACAGAGATATGGAAGTCTCTGGTAATAACTTAACGAAATCGTTGGAGTATTATACGACTATTGAAGAACCTCAATATAAAGAGGACTGCAAAAACTTTTGGGTTGAGGAACTGATATTGCTAACACCACAGGGGAAAGCGACACGCTTACCAATAGCTTCTTTTGGTTGCCAAGATAAAGTGTCTCTTTACTCTGTAATAATAGGTTGTAATGGCGTTGGCAAGAGTACCTTGTTAAAGGAAATGGTGGATTTCTTTGTAGACCTTCATGCTTATATCAATAATTTTAAGCAGAAAATCTCATCTGCTAATAAGGCGAGGCTCAAAGGCGTTAAGTATCATATTGATGGTGTCTGCTGTGAGGTGATAAGAATCGGTAGAACTTTCCTTACTAAGATAGATAACAAGTTCCTTGCTTCGAAGAAACTAAGAGTTCCTACTATCGTTGCATGCAATTTTGGCGCATTCGATAAATTTCCTGTTCAAAAGGTGAATGGCTCTTCTCAAACCAGGTATGATGTACCATATTATAAATATGTAGGGGCTCATGTTAATGGAAATATGATTTCATCCTCTGCTATAGCTTTTCGGTTATTGTTCGCTTTGAAGGAGAACATGGACGATAGGCAGCGGCAAAATTTATCATCTATCTTGGATTTCATAGGATATGATCACACTATAACTTTGAATTACTCCATAGTTTTAAAATCCAAGAAAAATGGAAGTGTATATGATCATGTTCTTCAGCATGTACTAAAAGACAAAGAATACAGCAAACTTACATCTGAGCAAAGGAGTAATAAAGTTAAGGAACTCTATGATTTTTACAAGAACAAGGAGTTTGCCAAGCAACCTACGTGTAACTATGATATAGATATTGATCAAAATTCATTGGCTGCAAATGAAGATTTGAATTATATATATAAGTTGAAGCAATATGATTTGGTTCAAGCTACTAGTGTTGTATTCTATAAGAATGGAAAACAGATTGCTTCAGAAGAAATGAGTTCCGGTGAGTTTGCTATGCTTTCTATGGTGCTTAGTATTTCCACAGCAGCAAGTGATTCGCATACGTTAATTCTCATAGATGAGCCAGAGCTGAGTCTTCACCCCAATTGGCAGATGACAATCATCGATAACCTTGACAGGGCATTGAAAAATCAGGTGTGTCATCTGCTAATAGCTACACATAGTCATATGCTTGTATCTGATTTACCTATGAACAGATCTTCTGTTTCTCAGTGGGAAAAGGATAAAGATGGTAATCTTATAGCCAATCGAATAGAAGAAAATACTTATGGGTGGTCGGCAGAAGAAGTGCTTCTTAAAGTTTTCAAGACGGCAACCGATAGAAACCGATATTTCGGCGAGCGTATAGCCAAGCTTTTAGAACAGATGGGTAATGATACAATTACTAAAGAGGCTGTTGCAGATGAATTGAATGAACTGCAGGAGATTTCACAGCATTTAAGTGAGGTGGATCCGATGAAAATGGTTCTGAACACAATTATAGACGCATATAAATGATGAACTATGACAGAAGAGGAAGACTACATTGTGCAAAATCCGTATCAGCCTACAGAGAAAGAAAAACTTGCTATTGAGGAACTAGTAAATAAAGGACTTGATTCTGGAGATTGGAATTCTAAAAAGACTGGTATAACTGAATTCAAGGCTCATATGCGTGAACACATGTACTATGAACAGAACTGCAGATGTGCTTATTGTCGTACAGAATTGCCTATAGCTTGTTGTTTCTTGCAGCGTGAACACATCGTTCCGAAAGCTCCACATCCTCAATGGATGTTCGAACCTCGCAATCTATGCTTTGCTTGTGATAAATGCAATAATTTTAAGGGAGATGAAGAGGTGTTGAGAAATCGATATGCAGTTGCTTATCCAACTGATAGCAAAGATTTCTTGATTGTTAATCCCTTTCTCGATAAATATTCAGACCATATTGAGCTTAAGGATGGTATTATATATATAGGGAAAACAAAGAAGGGGCGTTTTACAATTGATACTTGTCAACTCTTTAGGCCTGATTTGGCTTTGGAAAGGGCAAAGAAAAAGATGGAGACGGAAAATCCAGATACTGTTCGTACACAATTACTTGCTTTGTTGTCATCATTGCCTATTTTGGATGAGGAAAAAAGTAAAGCTTTGGAGAATTTTGGGAAAGTCGTAAAAAAATATAAACAGAAACATCGGGATTGAATTGTAGATACGTTGGCGGACCAAAGCGGTCTTCGCTAGATTGTGCGGGATGGGACCGCCTGGAGAATAGCAGTTTACAGTTAATAGTTTATAGTTTACAGTTGATTTTGTAGTAATTCGCTGATAACTTGCAGATTTCTTGTGATTTTCTTGGTGGATTCAAGAAAAAAGCGTAATTTTGGCGGCAGAATGTTGAACTAGAATAAATAGGAGGAAGAATATATGGATACAACAAAGTTAACAAGGGAAGAGGCTCTACGCCGTTGGAATGCTTCTAAGGAAAACAAACGTAAAATGGTGGAGAAACTGGAGAACTTGGTTCGCAAAAGCTGTCTGGAACGTACTGGTAAAGAACCTATAGGGGTAGAAGTATGGTAGTAGAAAAGATGTCTTTGGCTGCGATTAATGCCAATTCGCCCTATGAGGTAAAAGTGGCCCTAGCTGATGATACATTGTGTTTCATCACAGATTATGATGCTGAAATCTTCGTAACTTTTGAAAGGGATGATATACTTCATAATGGGTTAGTTTATCAATTTGGTATCTCTAATCCGAAGGGAGTGAAGTCTCCTCGTGATCCTAAGGTGCGAGAGACTATTCTTGCCATAGTGGAGGAATTCTTTGCAAAGAACAATGCTGCATTTCTTTATATCTGTGATACAAGTGGTGGCATGCAGAAGATGCGTAATCGCTTATTCAAATACTGGTTTGGCATCTACGGGGAAAGAAAGGAGTATGTTTTCCTGCCACAAACGATTACTGACGAGGAGGGTAATGATAACTATGCTGCACTAATCATTCGTAAGGATAATCCTCAATTCGCTGATTTGGTAAGCGAGTTCATGGCTACCGTGAATTTGCTAAATACTAAGCCGGAAGATTATGATGAATAGATTTGTATAATAGTGCCAATTCTTCTCCAAAGTCTGTAGATTTTGCGTATATCACCATTACAGAGTAAGGTTTTAACACATTAAGTATTTACCTTTGCATCCGAATTCTTAAAAAACAGAATTATGGAAACAAAGGAATACTTCGAAAAGGTGATGTTTTTCGAAAACCTACCTTCAATGGTCTTTACACCCCCTTCGGTTCCCCCGTTAGCGGGGGACAGAAACCTTCCTTATCGTTAAGGAAGGCTCCACCTCTCACCCCAGCCCTCTCTTCAATGGTCTTTACACCCCCTTCGGTTCCCCCGTTTCCGGGGGACAGAAACCTCAGGAGCGAGGGAGAAAACCGCCCTCCAGTGCTCGGAACCGCTGCGCTATAAGGTTGTCGGACCATCAAAGGTCTACGCCATATTGTGCGGGATGGGACCGCCTGGGGAATAGCAGGTTATAGTTTATTGTTAATAGTTCACAGTTGATTTTGTAGTAATTTGCTGATAACTTATAGATTTCTTGTGATATTCTTGGTGGTTTAAAGAAAAAAGCGTATCTTTGGCGGTAGAATGTTGAACTAGAATTAATAGGAGGCTAGAATTATGTATACAACTGGTAATACAACAAATTCAGTTCTTCTTTGTCTCCTGAACTCATGAAAGAGTTGGCGGAGTATGCTGTTAAAGAACATCGTGCTGGTCGTTGCTTGACCCAAGAACAAGTGGAAAAATCTGTGATGGAGACTATGGGATGGAGTTCTCCCTCTTGTCACGAACAGGAGGTTGTTGTTTCTGATTGTTTTATTCAGATGGCTGATGCAGAATTAGATAGAATGTGGAATGAAGGAACATTTAATGAAGAACGTATCAAAAGCTTCCGGCATCTCCATGAACGTACTCCATACAAATTAAAAAAGAAATAATTATGGAAGGAATGTATATTGTTTTGGGTGGTGTTGGCATCGTTGCCTGCTGTCTTTACCTTTGGTCTGCTTTTACGAAAAGCGGTAAGAAGTGGATTGAGAGCCTTTAAGGCTTTTCTCCGGTGCTTGGAACCGCTTCGCTCTAAGGTTGGCGGACCAATCAAAGGTCACGCCATGTTTTGCGGGCTGGGACCGCCTGGGGTATACTTGCGAATTAAAGCATCTTGGATTGTGGAAGTTTGCTGGGGCGGTGATGTATGTGCTGCATGAGGCATTGGGGCTATCAGAGGAGAAGATGATTGCTCCGATGGATGAGAAGCGAGGAAAGTTGTTGTTAGCAGAGATACTGAATGGTGGCAACTTTGGACAGCACTTCACCAAGTATGGGCATTTTACACAACAAGGCATGGTAAAGAAGTATTTTCTGAAGATATGGAGAAATATGCATTTCGTGAGATATTTCCCTGCTGAGGCTCTTTGTGAGCCTATCTTCAGAACATGGCATTTCTTCTGGAGGCTTAAACACGGAGATAATCTTTCGGAATCTTCTTTTCTTTGGAGTTTGGTCACGCAGATTTCGCTGATGACGCAGATTTTCTTCTTTGCTGTTTATTAGTCCCACAGATTTCACGGATTTACACAGATTTCTTTTGATTTTCTTGGTGGTTATGAAAAAAGTCGTGCTTTTGGAAAGTTATATAAATAATATCAGAGAAACACAAAGGGATTAGATTTTAATTATATACGATAAGATGGGCTGAGCTTTGAATAAAAGCTCGGCTCATCTTGTTGGCTATAGTCTTCTCATATAATTTCTTTTGATGAAGAAAATCAAGCTTTATGACTACCAGCAGAGGATGCTGGAGGATATCATCAACGTGCTGACCATTATGATAGATTTTGCTTTCATCAGAAAATATCCGAATGTGAATTACAATGGATACTCCTCGAAAGCGTAGAGTACAGTGCTTAAATAACGCTCGCCGGTATCTGGCAAGAGGGCAACAATCTTCTTGCCCTTGTTCTCAGGACGCTTTGCAATCTCGGTGGCTGCAAAGGCGGCGGCACCTGATGAGATTCCTACCAAGAGGCCCTCGGTCTGAGCCAAATCACGACCAGCCTTGATAGCATCATCGTTCTGAATATCCAATACCTCATCGATGAATTCTGAAGAGTAGGTCTCTGGAACGAAGCCGGCACCGATGCCCTGAATCTTGTGAGGACCGCTCTGTCCGCCGTTCAATACAGGCGATGTGGCAGGCTCTACGGCAATCACCTTCACGTTAGGATTCTGCTCCTTCAGATACTTGGCGATACCCGAAATGGTTCCACCGGTTCCTACACCGGCTACGAAGATATCAATCTCGCCATCGGTATCAGTCCAGATTTCTGGTCCGGTTGTGGCATAGTGTTTGGCAGGATTGGATGGGTTGGTAAACTGTCCCAGAATCACAGAGCCTGGGATGGAATCGCGGAGTTCCTCGGCAGCCTTGATGGCGCCAGGCATTCCGTCCTTACCGCTGGTCAATCTCACTTCTGCGCCGTAAGCCTTCACCAGATTTCTGCGCTCCACACTCATGGTTTCAGGCATGGTGAGGATGAGGTGGTAGCCCTTTACGGCTGATACCAGAGCCAAACCTACACCCGTGTTACCGCTGGTTGGTTCGATGATGGTGGCACCTGGTTTCAGGATGCCCTTCTGCTCAGCGTCTTCGATCATCGCAAGGGCGATACGATCCTTTACGCTTCCGCCAGGATTGAAGAATTCTACCTTAGCAATCACAGGGTTCTCCAAACCCTTGGATGCTGAATACTTACCCAATTCTACCAATGGGGTCTTACCGATTAAATCAGTAATCTGTTTATATATCTTTGCCATAACTGTACTCTAATTTAAATCATTGATAATTAATCACTATTCACTACTCACTACTTTACGTAGGTAAATGCCTCATCGAGTGCCTCAATCAGGTCGTCGATGTTCTCGATACCGATGCTCAATCGAACGGTAGAAGGATAGATGTGCTGCTCCTCCAACTCTTCTGGGCTCAACTGAGAGTGGGTAGTTGTTGCTGGGTGGATAACCAGTGACTTCACGTCGGCTACGTTAGCCAGCAAAGAGAAGATGCGCAGGTGGTCGATGAACTCCCATGCCTCTTTCTCGCCGCCCTTGATATCGAAGGTGAAGATAGAACCACCGCCGTTAGGGAAGAGCTTCTTGTAAAGCTCGTGGTCTGGATGAGAAGGAACGGCTGGGTGATTAACCTTAGCCACCTTAGGATTATTCTCCAGATACTCTACTACCTTCAATGCATTCTGAACGTGACGCTCTACACGGAGGCTCAATGTCTCCAAGCCCTGAAGAAGAATCCAGGCATTGAATGGAGAGATGGTTGCACCGGTATCACGAAGGATGACCGCACGGATTCGGGTTACGAAGGCTGCTGCTCCGGCTACATCTGCGAATACGGCACCATGATAAGATGGGTCTGGCTTGGCGAGAGTAGGGAACTTGTCGGCATTTGCCTTCCAGTCGAACTTACCGCCATCTACGATGACACCACCGAGAGATGAACCGTGACCGCCGATGAACTTGGTAGCAGAGTGAACCACGATATCTGCTCCGTGCTCGATAGGGCGGATGAGGTATGGGGTGCCGAAGGTGTTATCGATAATCAATGGGATGTTGTGGCGATGAGCAATCTCTGCCAACTTATCGATATCGGTTACATCAGAGTTAGGATTTCCGAAGGTCTCTGCATAGAGTGCCTTGGTATTGTCCTGAATGGCAGCCTCTACCTGCTCGAAGTTGCGAGGATCCACGATGGTGTAGCTGACACCCTGTGTGGATAATGTATGAGTGATGAGGTTATAAGTACCACCGTAGATGTTGTCGGCAGCTACGATGTGGTCGCCATTCTGAAGGATGTTCTGCAGAGCGTAGGTAACGGCGGCAGCACCAGAAGCGACGGCCAAACCTGCTACACCACCTTCGAGGGCAGCTACACGGTCTTCGAATACACCCTGAGTAGAGTTGGTCAAGCGACCATAGATGTTACCTGCGTCACGGAGTCCGAATCTATCGGCAGCGTGCTGAGAGTTGCGGAACACGTAACTTGTGGTCTGGTAGATAGGCACCGCACGAGCGTCGGTAGCTGGATCTGGATTTTCCTGACCTACATGCAACTGAAGTGTCTCAAAGCGAAGTTTCTTTTCTGTACTCATAATCTATGTCCTTTCTTTAATTTTACGTTAATATTCAATCTATTCATTTATATAAATCTGTCGCCCAGAAATCAGATTGATGTTCTCTCTGAAAGACATTCTTCTGAAAGACATTCTGATGTCCTTCTGAAAGTCATCATGCTGTTTGTTCTGATTGACGCTGCAAAGGTACGGCGATTTTTTGGATTCTGAAATAGCATATGAGTAGTATTCCTACTACCACGTTTGTGGTATTCGGGCATTTTTTAGCTGCTTTGATGGGTTTACACCTTATTATATATAGGAGTAATTTTTATTATATATAGGATTTTTGAGTCTGTATCCCATCCCAAACTAGTCTTTCAGGCAGCCGATAGGTACCACATATACTCCGTCTTCTCTGCGGTAAGCATAGTCGCCTACGGCAGTGAGTACCATCATGAAAGATGGAGCTTTCATCTTGGTCGTGTCTATCTTATCTGCAAGAGCAGTTAGCGTAGAGACTCCTTTTTCGATGGCTTGTGCACCACCCAGCTTGATTTCGATGAGGCCGTATGAGCCGTTGCGGAGATGGATAACTGCATCACATTCCAAACCGTTCTTGTCGCGGTAATGATATACGTTGCCGTCGATGGCATCAGCATATACACGAAGATCACGGACGCATAGGGTCTCGAAAAGCAAACCGAAAGTCTCCAAGTCGTTGATGAGATCATCAGGACCTAGACCTAAAGCAGCCACCGCAATGGATGGATCAACGAAATATCGGGTTTCAGCCGAACGGATGGCAGTCTTGCTGCGAAGGTTCGGATTCCAGGCAGGCATGTCCTCTATGACGAAGATTTTTTTGAGTGCACCAATGTAACTCTGTACAGTCTTGTCTGCCAGTGTCTCATCATCGTTTTCCATCATGTCTTGTCTTATGGCTCCGATACTTACTTGGCCACCTTGTGAACGGGCGTATGAACGCAGAAGCAGCTTGGTTCGTTCGCTGTTTCTGCTGATTTCATCCACTCTTGAAATATCAGTTTTTACCACCGCATCATAATAGTCGTATGCCTGTCGCAAGGCAGCTCTTGGATTCTTGGTAGTGGCACTAGGCCATCCACCTCTGCAGACGAGATATGCGATGTCTTCCAGTTTCAATTTGTTGAAACCTTCCAGGTTTGCATTTCCCTTGAACAGTTCGCTGATGCTAACTTCTCCTGTAGATTCTCCCGATTCCCATAATGCCATAGGTCGCATGGTAATCCAGGCGAAACGTCCTGTACCCGTGTGATGTATTTTTTCGGAAGATGCAGGCACGGCAGATCCGGTGAGGATAAACAAGCCTTCCTCACCCTGGTGGTCCACTTCAAATCGGATGGCATCCCAGATTTGCGGTATGATTTGCCATTCGTCAATGAGTCGTGGCTTTTCTCCTTTCAGGAGCATTTTTATCTTTAAATTTGCCATTTCCAGATAGTTGTTTTGGTTGTCTGGATCTGCCATATATAGCACGCTTTTGGCCTTTTGTTCTGCCGTGGTAGTTTTTCCACACCATTTTGGTCCTTCTATCAATACGGCTCCAACTTCTTCGAGTCTGTATTCCAATAGTTTATCTGCAATTCTTTTCTTGTATTCTTTCATATTGAATCTCCTTTGTTTCGGCTGCAAATATACGATAAAATCTTGGAATTACCAAATTTGGCGGCATATTTTTACTTAATTTGGCTGTGATTTGTTACCCAATTTGGCTGCGATTCGTTACTTAATTTGGCTGTGTTTTGTTACCCAATTTGGCTGTGATTTTCGAAATCTGTTACCCAATTTTGCTATATTCAACTCCCGAATTTGACCGTTTTTAAATCCCGAATTTGGCAGAATAAAAAACTGTCCTCATCTGAATGGGTGTTTCAGATGGGGACAGTTTCAGTTATGTTTTGCTACATTACAGCTATATTTCTGCTACATTGCAGCTATGTTACAATCTGAATCCTAAGCCGATGGTCATCGGGTAACACTCGGGAGCCTTGGTCTTCTTGAGCAGCGGGGTTACTCCGGCACGGGCGTAGAGCATCACTCCTGAGTAGCCGGCACGGGCCTCGAGGTTCAAGCCGATAGGGTTGAGGTTGATATCGCCCGTTTCGGTATGCTTGTGCTTTCCGATGAAGTAGCGGGAATGTTCGTGCCAGCGGTATTCTACCGATGGACCTAAAGCCAGGAATGCATCATGGCATCCTATGCGCTTCTGCCACTCCAGCATGATAGGCAGGCGGAGCACATTGTAGCTGATATAGCTTTTCTTCAGCGTTTCGCCATCTATCGGAGTCATTGCCGATACCCCGTTTTCGGTACTTAATACATAATTGTCCTTGAAATGGTGGTGTACCTGTCCGATGGAGAGAGAGGAGGTGAGCGCCATTTCGTTGGAAAGGCGGAAGCAGAGACTGGTGAGGGTGATGCCCCATTCCCACGACTTGGAGTCGCGACTGTGCATCTCGTTGTTGCCTCCCATGCTTCCCCTGCTGCCTGGCAACTGGCTGCAGCCGAAGAAGAAGGTTGGATAATGACTCTCCAGACTGCGCTTGCGCTTGCTCAAGGTCTGAGGGATGAATGGTGAGGTGACAAATACCTTTTCTACTTCCTGACCATCTACGAATTGGGTTTCGGAAATCTTGGTCATCTCGTTGCCGTTCATCTTATATATCTTCACAGAAGTCTGTTCACCATCCTGCTTGATGACGATGTTCTGGTCGTTCACTCTGATTGTGGTGTCGTTAGCCTCTACCGAGGCTGGTGCACTGTTGCTGTTGGTTTCAGCAAGGGCGAAGGCTGGCATCATGGCAGCCATCATCATTACGTTTTTGATATTCATAATACTATATTTTATGTTGTTTTTTATTCTTATTGAGAAGATTCCAGAAGGAAAATGCTGTTGCTATCTTCTGGAATAGCAGAGTTTCATGATATCTTCGGGCGACAGGTCGCCTTCGATATAAATCACGGTTCCCTTGCTTTCATTCGGATTACTGAAGAGGATAAAGCGGTTGTTGCCATTGCTCAAGGGTGCCATCATGTAATAGCCGCTCACCATCTTGCCATTCTCCACCACTTCTCTGATTTTTTTTGCAGCCTTGCGGTCGGACTTCAGATAGTGGGCTATTTCCGTGGCGTGGTTCTTATATACCAGGCTCTTGTATATCTTGAGCTTGTAACCTTTGAGTTGCGTATTCTGCATCGTAACCATCTTGCATCCCTTGGCGTGCCCGAATCGTTGGAATATACTTTTTACGTACAGCCCCTCCTGGGCATTAGCCGAAATCGAGGCTACCACGATAAGAAGCAGTCCGATGAAGAAGCGTTTTATCAAGTTGCATCGTTTCATATTCTATACCTTATTATATATATTATACTTTATAGTTTGATTGATTCATCTAAAAGATGAATTTATTGTTTCATCATATCCAGAGCACTGAATGGATCTTCGGAATCTGCCGAAACATCTTCCAGGGCATCCAGGGCTTCGTGGTGAACGAACTCCTGGTCGGTATAAACCTTTCCATCGATAACCGCATAACATTCAGGCTGAGGCTGGGCTATCTTCTGGATGCCCACAATCAGGAATGCGATGATAGCGGCTGCTGCCACAGAAGTGCCGAAATATTTGAGCCATCTGCTGCGAGAAGCTTCCTTCTTTGTAAAAGTTTCCTTCTTTGGAGAAGCTTCCTCTTTCTTTCCTTCTTTCTTTGGGATATTCTTTTCTTCATCTTCTAGAATATCCTCCTTTTCTATCTCCTTCTCTTCTTCTCCTTTTAGAATTTGAGAAAGATTCATCTGTTCGAATCCGATATAGCTGAAGAGGGCGCGGTAGGATTCCCATTCTTCCGGAATATCATTGCCATGCTCTTCGAAATACTTTCTGAGCGTTGCCTCTTCCTCATTGGATGTGGCACCATCCATATACTTGTCGAGCAAGTTCTGTATTCTTTTTATTTCATCATTCATAACTTTTCCTCCTTCTTTATTTTGTTCTGTTTCACGATGTTCATATAAGTCTCTCTGATTTTGAGTCGGGCTCTGGAGAGATTCTTTCGGAGATTATCAGCTGTGCATCCCGTTATCTGCATGATTTCATCGGCAGTATAGCCTTCTATCTCCTTCATGCGGAATATCTGCTGCTGCAAGGGCGGAAGCTGTGCCACTATCTGCTTGATGAGGTTTACCTCGTCCCGTTGCTCTGCCCGCCGGTCTTCTATGGGTACTTCCATCACCTTGTCGGTGGTGAAGTTCCGCTCCTCATGTCGGCACTGGTCATAAAACTTGTTGCGCATGATGGTGATGGCGAGCGCCTTGAGGTTATCTTCTGCCTGGATATTCTGGCGCATGTCCCACAGCCTGAGCATGACTTCCTGCACGAGGTCTTCGGCATTGTCGTCACTCTCAGTCAACCTTAGCGCATACGCTTTCAAGTTGCTGCGCATCGGTAGGATGATATGGTTGAATTCTTCTGTTCTCATAACCTTTACACTCTATAGACGTATGAAATTGAAAAATCGGACATCTAAGAAGAGATTTTTTTCAAAAAATGCTTTCTTTTTTCAAAGAAAAATGTTATTTTTGCAGTCATAAACATAAAATTTAGCAATCGAAAACATTAAAAAACTGAATGGCTTATGGCATCTGTAGTTTCTATTATTCCCATCGTGTTGCTGTTCATCCTGATGCTCGGCTTCAAGATGGCAGGTCATAAAAGCGCCTTGCTGACGCTCGTAATTACCGTGTTGCTCGCTCTCTTCGCAGCTTCGCCGCTGGGCATGATTGCTCCGGAACATGCGGAGGACAGCGTGATCGCCCTGACGGGATGGGCGGTGGTGGAAGGCATCCTGAAGGCGGTATTCCCGATTCTCATCATCATCCTGATGGCTATCTACAGCTATAATATCCTCGTGGAAAGCAAGCAAATAGAGGTAATCAAGAGGCAGTTTACATCGATTACCGATGATAAGGGACTGCTCGTGCTGCTCCTCGTATGGGGATTCGGCGGACTGCTCGAAGGTATGGCGGGATTCGGAACGGCGGTGGCGATACCGGCTGCCATCCTCATCGGACTCGGATTCAAACCGATGTTCTCGGCTCTGGTTTCCTTGATAGGTAATACCGTGGCTACGGGATTTGGTGCCGTGGGTGTACCGGTTACTACGCTCTGTAACGAGGTGGCTGAAAGCGGATCGGCTTCAGCGGCACAGATTTGCGAGACTTCGGCCTTCGCCATCATCCAGCTGGCACCTCTCTTTATCATCCTGCCTTTCATCATCCTGACGCTTACCGATAAGCATAATCTTATCAAGAATCTCATCATCGCCCTTTGGGTGGGAGTGATTTCCGTGGTAGTGCAGTTTGTCTGCGGCTATTATCTCGGTTCTGAGACACCAGCCATCATCGGTTCGCTGGCAGCCATTATCGCCATCATCGCATACGCCAAGGTGTTTGCCAGAAAGAGCAAGGTGCAGGATAAGGAAACCTTTACGCTTGCCGAAAGCCTGAAGGCATGGAGCGTTTATCTCTTTATATTGATATTCATCCTGGTTTCCGGAGCCCTCTGTCCTCCGGTCAATGCTTTCCTCAAGAGTCATCTTGTAAGTGCGGTTCATCTGCCAGTGCTCGACAGCACTTTTAAGTTTGGCTGGATTTCCAATGCAGGCTTGATGCTCTTCCTGGGTGCTACGATTGGTGGATTGATTCAGGGATTAAGTCTCAAGCGACTGATGGTGATTCTTGCCCGTACCATGGTGAATCTGCGAAAGACGGTGGTGACCATCTGTTCGCTGATAGCCCTGGCAAGTGTGATGAACTATTCGGGAATGATTACTGCCATCGCCTCAGGTCTGGTGGCTGTAACGGGCGACTTCTATCCTCTGGTTGCGCCGATGATTGGTGCCATCGGAACCTTCGTAACGGGTTCTGATACCTCTTCGAATATCCTCTTTGCCAAGCTCCAGGCTCATGTAGCCAACCAGTTGGGCATGACGGGACAGAGCACATTCTTTGGTATGGAGGGTGGTCAGGAGAACTGGCTGGTTGCTGCCAATACCACGGGAGCCACGGGTGGCAAGATGATCAGTCCGCAGAGCATCGCTATCGCTACTGCAGCCTGCGATATGGAGGGAAAGGATGGAGAGATTCTCCGTTCGGCTATCCCATACGCCCTGCTGTATATCGTTTTGGGCGGACTGATGGTTTACTTCGGTTGCTGATCTTCTTTTCTTATATAAAAAACTGTCCTCATCTGTTATCTCAGATGGGGACAGTTTCAGTTTTATAAATCGACATTAAGATATCTATCAAGCTTCTTCTCCTTTTTTTCAAGAACGCAAATCCGCTAGGCGTCCCGCCGGATTTGCAATCCGGCGTCAAAAAATGTCCTAACCTATTTAGGCTCTGCGGATTTGCAATCCGCAGCAAAGGAGTGTGCTTTTTCCTTTTGTTGGGGGATTACAAATCCCCCGGTTTTAATAGGTCGAACCCTTTTTTACGGCGGATTGCAAATCCGCCGGGACGCCTAGCGGACTTATGACACACCTACTTCTTTTAAGCATGTCTTTTCTCGTAAGCCAGACTGTGGTCGTGCTTGTCGATATCATGCTTCGACTTACTCTTTACCACGAGCCATACGCCAGAGAATACAAGGATGGCGGCAATTGCCTGCATACCCTTGAATACGGCGAGACCAACGATGACACTCACGGTGACCGATACCAGCGGCTGCACATAGTTATATACACTCACCACGGTAGGGCGCAGAGTCTTCTGACCAATCATCATGCAGATGTAACCCAGATAAGTGCCGAAGAGAACTACGTACCCCGTTTCCCACCAGGTGCTCATCGGAACATGGGCAAAGTCGATGCTCATCACGTGGCTGATGGTGAAAGGCCATATAATGATGGTGGCCCAGAGGAACATCCACTTGTTGATGGTGAAGAGCGAATACTTAGACAGCAGGTTCTTGAAGAGCGACAGGTAGAGGGCGAAGGAAAGCTGAGCCGACATACAGAGCAGGTCGCCCCAGATGTTTCCCACCTTGGCATTGCCAGCCGTAGCACTTGTCATGATGATGATGACGGCACCAGCACATCCCATCAGTACACCGAGCGCCTTCTTCCAGGTGATAGGCTCCTTCAATATCAGGAAGGAGAGAACCATGGCGAAGATAGGCATCGAGGTGGTCATGATGCTGGAATTGCTAGGCGAGGTCATGTTCAGACCGATGGTGTAAGAACACTGGTTGAACACGAGGGCAAAGAGTCCTGCAGCAGCAAACTTGAAGATGTCTTTTACTGGAACATGCTCTTTCTTGGTGAAGAGCGAGGTGAGCCAGAAGAGAATGGCGCCACCCAATACGCGGAAGCTCACCAGGTCGATGCCGTCGATGCCGTGAAGCATGGCATCCTTGCCTACGGGAGCCATCAGTCCCCAGAATGCACCGGAACAGAAGAGACACAGGTGGGCGATAAGAGGTCGTTTGTTATCCATTTTTCCTTATTTCTATTTAAATCTTCTTTATTTTGAATAAAATCGAGTGCAAAGGTACAAAATTTCGAGGAATTTTACTATATTTGCGGTATATTTTTTGGAAGTTAAAGGAGTTAAGAAGTTAAGACTATCGTCTTTTTCAGTTCTTGACTATTAAAGATAGGAGATTATTCTTATGCAGAAATATGCTGATTATATCAAACAGATAGAGATAGAATCTCTTTGGAGCGGTACCAAACATATTCTTTGGAACCTCGACCGCCGTGTCAATATCCTGAGTGGTGTAAACGGCGTGGGCAAGAGTACTATATTAAATAAGGTGGTAAAGGGCTTGGCGGCTGGCGGTGAATTTCCTAGTCACATGATCAAGGGCGTGCATCTGAAGGTGGAGCCGGAGGAGGCGAAGTGGATTAGATATGATGTAATCCGATCGGTAGATAGACCATTGATGAATGCCGAGATGATCAACAAGATAGACCTTACTCTGGTTACCGAACTCGACTGGCAGCTCTTCCAGCTGCAGCGCAAGTATCTGGATTATCAGGTGAACATCGGCAACCGCATCATCGCTGTGCTTCAGAGTGGCGAACCGGATGCTGCCTTCAAGGCTCAGCAACTGAGCGAACCGAAGAGAATGTTCCAGGATATAGTAGATGGTCTTTTCAAGGATACAGGCAAGACTATCATCCGTACAGCCAACGAAATCCGATTCAATCAGATAGGCGAGCAGCTCCTGCCTTATCAGCTCTCGGCTGGTGAGAAGCAGATTCTCGCCATCCTCCTAACTGTATTGGTGGAAGATAACCAGTCATACGTCCTCTTTATGGATGAGCCTGAAATCAGCCTTCACTTCGAATGGCAGAAGCAGCTCATCGGTCTGGTGCTGAAACTCAATCCGAATATCCAGATTATCATGACCACCCACAGTCCTGCTGTTGTCATGGACGGATGGACCGACAGGGTGACGGATGTGAACGATATCACGATTTCGTAATTAATAATGTACAATTAATAATGTATAATGGTAGAATGGGTCATTGTACATTATAAATTATTAATTAAAAGTATTATGGCTAAACGTTTAACCGATAATATCAATTCCCTCTACTTCGAGGCCGCCAACAAGATGACCTCGAAGAAGGCTCGGCGTAAGATAGTGGCTTACGTCGAGAGCTACGATGATGTCTTCTTCTGGCGTTCGGTGCTGGGAAAGTATGAGGATGAGACGCGCTATTTCGAAATCCTGCTTCCTACCCGCAACAACCATCTCGACCGTGGCAAGAAGGCGGCTATCGTGAATATGCTCAAGGGAGTGGGAAGGGATATGATAGCCTGCGTGGATGCCGACTATGATTTCCTGCGGCAGGGTTCTACCGAAGCCTCGCAGCAGATGCTGGAGAATCCCTATATCTTCCATACCTACGCTTATGCCATCGAGAATTTCCAGTGTTATTCCAAGGGTTTGCATGAAACCTGCGTGATGGTGACGCTGAACGATACCCATATCTTCGATTTCGAAAGATTCATGGAGGCGTATTCCCGTACGATATGGCCGCTCTTCGTGTGGCATCTTCTCTTCTATATCCGTCATCGCAAGATGTCGATGCATTTTGACATGGCAGAGTTCGACAAGGTCATCGTATTGCCATCAGTCAGAATCCAGGACCCTCAGCAGGCTATCAATTATCTAGCCAAGAAGGTGAGGGCGAAGCTTTTCCAGCTGGAGCGCCGCTTCAAGACGTTTAAGGATGAGCTGCCGGATATGATCCAGTATCTGAATAATCTGGGGGTAAACGAGCATAACACCTATTTATATATACAGGGTCATCATCTTTTCGACCTGGTGGTTTGCCCTTTGGTGCAGAGCGTCTGCGATACGCTGCGCAATGTCAGGGAGAATGAAATCCGTGCCAGGGCTGTCCATTCCGAGCAGGCACGGACAGAGATGGCATGCTATGAGAACAGTCTGGGCAAGGTGAAAATGATGATGAAGAAGAACACCTTCTACCAGTTCTCTCCGGAATTCCAGAAGATTCAGAGGGACGTGGAGAAGTATTTAAGTGAAGAGTGAAGAGTTAAGAGTGAAGAATTCTCTTGTGGGTGAAAAATAAAGAGTGAAGAATTATAGTCAATAATACTATTGAATTCTTCACTCTTCACTTTTCGTTCTTCACTTAATTTACACGTATGTCTCCAGGAACTTCAAGGTTCCTTCTACCTTCAATGTCTGGGTAGAGGCAGGAACTACGATGCTCTCGCCGCCCTGGAGCGTAATCTCATTACCCTCGTTGTCGGTAATCTTAGCCTCACCCTTTAAGCCAATCAGAATTACGAAGCTGTCCAGCTCTGAATAATCCAAAGTCATAGGTTCATCGAGATCATAAACGGCTGTGGTGAAGTAAGGGCACTGTACCATGCTAACACCCTGGTTCTTGGCAGGAGTGTAGTTCTGGCGATAGTCTGGCAATACGGTGTAGTCGATGCACTCGGCAGCCTCCTTGGTGTGGAGCTGGCGATAGTTGCCATCCTTGTCCTTGCGCTTGAAGTCGTAGATGCGATAGGTTACATCGCTGGTCTGCTGAATCTCTGCAACGAAACAGCCTGTTCCGATGGCATGGATTCTGCCGGCAGGGATAAAGAAGCAGTCGTCTTCCTTCACGTTATACTGAGCCAGGGCATCGGTGATGGTATCATTCTCCACCATCTCCTTGTACTGCTCAGGAGTAATCTGCATCTTTAATCCATTGTAGAGCTTGGCATCTGGCTCACTTGGCAGCGCATACCACATCTCGGTCTTGCCGCGTTCCTTGCCTTGCTTCTTGGCAATCTCATCGTTAGGATGCACCTGGATAGAAAGGTCAGTGTTGGCATCGATAAACTTGATAAGCAATGGGAACTCATTGCCAAAACGCTTGTAGTTTTCGGTTCCAAGGAAACTGTCCTTCAACTCAGCAACAACCTCATTGAGTTTCTTGCCCTTCATTTCGCCGTCGGCTACGATGCTCTCGTTGCCAGGAACACCTGAGATTTCCCAACTCTCGCCAACTTTCTCCTGTTTGATGTCAAGATGCTTGAAGGCGATAATCTTGTTTCCACCCCAGATGGTGGACTTCAATAGTGGTTCAAATTTTAATGGTTTCATAATTTTATGGAATTAGTTGATAAAATGTTATATTGTTATAGAACTCTTCGTTCTTTACTCTTCACTTGAACTCTAGTTCTCTCTCCAGAAGGCTGGAGTAAAGATTACCAGTACGCTGAATATCTCCAGACGTCCGATGAGCATCATCAGCGAACAGAACCATTTTGCCACATCCGGCAGTTCGCTCCATGACATCGTCGGTCCGATTTCCGTACCCAAGGTAGGTCCCACATTGCCCACACAGCTCAGGGTGATGGTGATGGCATTGGTGTTGTCGATGCCCATGGCTATCATCGTGAAGGAGATGACCAGGCAGATGATGAGATAGGTGGTGAGGAAGGCGAGCAAGGTGACTCGTTTCTGCATCGGCACGTTCACGCCATCAATCTTCAATGGAAGTACGGCGTTAGGATGCAGAATCTGGCGGAATTCATTCTTCACCATTCTCACCAGCATCACGCCACGGATACACTTCAAACCTCCACTCGTACTGCCCGAGCAGGCTCCGAAGAACATGCAGGCTGCCAATATTACCCAGGTTACATGAGGCCACACGGCTGCATCGTCGTTAAACAATCCCGTGGTGGTGATGAAGGATACCACCTGGAAGATGGCACTGCGGAAGGCATGTTCCACATCATAATTGCGCATCGCCATCAGCTCTACCATGATGAAAGCTGTGAAGGCTGTGACCAGGAATGCATAAAACTTGAATTCCGAGTTCTTGAACAGATCCTTGATCTTGAACTTGATGACTGCTGCATAAAGCAGGGTGAAGTTCACTCCCGAGAGGAAGCAGAAGAACGTACAGATGTATTCCAGCGCTGGTGAATGGAAGAACTCGGTACTGCTGTTGTGGGTAGCGAAACCACCCGTTGCCGTCGTGCTCATCGCATAGTTGAAACTGTCGAAGAGATTCATTCCCGCCACATAGTAGGATACGATGCAGGCGATGGTGAGCATCAGATAGATACTCCATATCCATTTTGCCGAAGTGGAAAGACGGGGATGAAGCTTGGTCTTGATAGGACCCGTAGCCTCGGCGGCAAACACCTTGGTCTGTCCTCCTACAAGTGATGGCAGCAGGGCGATGGTGAAGAATACGATTCCCAAACCGCCTATCCACTGTGTGAGCGATCGCCAGAACAGCAATCCGTGCGGGAAGCATTCTACATCGTCAAGAATGGTGGCACCCGTGGTGGTGAATCCCGACATTGTCTCGAAGTAGGCATCCGTAAAGTTATTGATGTAACCGCTGACCATGAAAGGCAGGGTGCCGAAGAGACTGAAGATAATCCATGAGAGCGAAACCACGAGGTAAGCATCACGGCGCGACATCGAGTTGTCGGCTCCATGGCCCTTCCATTTCAGGATAAGTCCGCCTCCGATGGTGATGAGTGTTGCCACAATGAAGGCGAAGATATCGTCCTGCTGATAGTAATAGGCTACCAGCAGACTGATGAAGAGCAGGAATGCCTCGATGAAAAGCAGTTGCCCCAAGACCTTGTATATCAGTTTACTGTTTATCATTTTATCTGATTTTCCTTTGTATCATCGTTCTTTGTGTGCTGATTACACAAAGTACTTCTCTATTTTTTTCATATTGATGTTATGGCAGAATACCATCACCGAGTCGCCTGGTTCTATCTGGGTATTACCCGAAACGAGCATACCTTCGTCCTTGCGTACCAGTCCACCAATGGTTACACCGATAGGCATGCCGAGGTCTTTTACCGGTTTCTTGGTAACCTTGGAACCTTCTTTGGCAATGAACTCAGCCACATCGGCATTGGCATTCATCAGGAAGCGCACGTTCATCACGTCGGCATCCAGCATCATCTGATAGATGTAGCTGGCTGCAATCATCTTCTTGTTGATGATGGTACCGATATCCAGACTTTCTGCCATGCTCACATAGTCTACGTTCTCAACGGCAGCAACCGTCTTGCGCACACCCATTCTCTTGGCAGTAAGACAAGCCAGGATATTGGTTTCTGCATTGCCGGTCAGGGCAACGAATGCCTGGGTGCTTCTGATTCCTTCTTCGGTGAGCAATGGGATGTCTCGTCCATCGCCATGAATGATCAGGGTCTTGTTCTCGTCCAGAATGTCGTTGAGATATTCACAGCGGTTCTCATCCTTCTCGATGATTTTGCACTCCATGTATTCAGGCATCTTCTTGACGGCTCTTACGGCAGTGCGTCCGCCACCCATGATCATCACGTTCTTCACGTCTACATAATGTTCCTTGCCCACAATCTTGCGGATATATGGAATATAGTTGCGGGTTGTCATGAAGTAGGCGAGGTCGTAGAGCTTCAGCTCGTCGTTACCACCAGGGATGATGGTATCGCTGCCTCGCTTGATGGCTACCACGTGGTATGGGTCGTTAGGACCACTGATGTTCTTGAGCGGTTCGTTGAGGATTTCACATCCTTCACGCAGCTTGATGCCGAGCATGACGAGCGCTCCGTCGTGCACATCCCAACGCTGGCGAACCCAACTCATTTTCAGACCGTTATTGATATCTACTGCAGCCAGCATCTCAGGATAGATGAGCTTGCTGATGCCCAGATTCTTGAAGAATTCCTGTGCTTGTGGCTCCATGTATTCCGGATTGTCAACACGGGCTACTGTACGCTTGGCACCCAGGTTCTTGGCAAGGATGCTAGCTGTGATATTGGTACTCTCTATTGGGGTGACAGCAATGAAAAGGTCTGCACAGTCGGCTCCTGCATCACGCAGAATCTTCAGACTGGTAGGTTTTCCTACCATCGTGAGCAGGTCACAGTCTGAGCCGATGCTTGCCAGTCGCTCTTCGCTTTCGTCAATGAGTGTGATTTCTTCATTGCTGCGAGACAGCAGTCTCGCCAAGTGTGTACCTATGGCGTATGCGCCAGCTATGATAATCTTCATTTCTTTATTGCTTCTTTGATTGAATCTTTATCCAGATGCACGATTTCTCTCAGTTCTGCCACAGTACCATGTTCCACGAAGGTATCTGGTATTCCCATTCGGGTGATGTGAGGCTGATAGTCGTGATCGTTCATCCATTCGAGTACGGCAGAACCCATTCCGCCCATCCTTACTCCATCTTCGATGGTAACGATGCGGCTGAACTTTTCTCCCACCTCTTTTAATATGTCTTCATCGAGAGGTTTCAGGAAGCGCATATCGTAGTGGGCTACGCTCATGCCTGTTTCTGTTTCTACTTCGGCGATGGCCTTGGCAGCATCATTTCCGATAGGACCGATGGTGAGCACAGCCACGTCCTTTCCATCCTTTAGTTTTCTGCCGGTACCGGTCTTGATTTCTTCCATCGGGTTGCGCCAGTCTACCAGCACACCGTTTCCTCTTGGATAGCGGATTACGTAGCTGCCCTGGTTTGGCAACTGTGCTGAATACATCAGGTTGCGCAACTCATGTTCGTTCATAGGAGAAGCGATGGTAAGATGCGGTATCGGACGGAGGGCTGCCATATCGAAGACTCCGTGATGGGTTGGACCATCTTCGCCTACCAGTCCCGCTCTGTCCAGGCAGATGACTACCGGCAGATTGAGCAATGCCATATCATGGATGATATTGTCGTAGGCACGCTGTGCAAACGAACTGTAGATGTTGCAGAAAGGAATCAGTCCATCTTTCGCCATACCTCCAGAGAAGGTGACGGCATGTCCTTCTGCAATACCTACATCGAAAGTGCGGTTAGGCATCGCCTTCATCATGATGTTCATGGAGCATCCTGTAGGCATGGCTGGAGTCACACCTACTATCTTTTGGTTCTTTTGAGCCAGTTCCAGCAAGGTTTCGCCAAAGACATCCTGGAATTTTGGCGGCTGGTTGCTGGTATCCTTAATCAGTCGCTCACCTGTTTCTGGGTCGAACTTACCCGGTGCGTGCCAGATGGTGGCACTCTTCTCTGCCGGTTCATAACCCTTGCCCTTGGTAGTATGCAGATGCAGCAGCTTAGGACCCTTCATCTGCTTGAGCTGTTTCAGCACTCTCGCCACCTCCTTGACATCGTGACCGTCGAACGGACCGAAATATCGGATGTTCATTCCTTCGAAGATGTTCTGTTGATGGCTCAATGCAGACTTCAGCGCATTGTTCAGACGTAGGATTCCCTTTTTGCGGTCTTCGTTCAGATAACCTTTGGAGTGTAGCCACTGTGAAGCCTTGAAGCGGAGCCTGTTATAGGTTTCATTGGTATCCAGATTGAGAAGGTATTTCTCCATACCACCTACGGCTCTGTCGATGCTCATATCGTTGTCGTTGAGGATGATGAGCATATCGTTCGGGGTGCTCGAAACATTGTTCAAACCCTCGAAAGCCAGTCCGCCACTCATCGCACCGTCTCCGATGACAGCAACGATGTTACGGTTGGTTTCTCCAGTTTCTCTTGCAGCAACAGCCATACCGAGTGCTGCGGAAATGGAATTGCTCGCATGTCCGCAGGCGAAGGTATCGTATTCGCTTTCTAAAGGAGTAGGGAATGGGCGGATGCCGTGCAATTTGCGGTTGGTACAGAAGTTGTCGCGGCGACCTGTCAGGATTTTATGTCCGTAAGCCTGATGTCCTACATCCCATACGATACGGTCGTAAGGGGTGTTGAAGATATAATGTAGGGCTACGGTTATTTCAACCACGCCAAGAGAGGAGGCAAAATGACCAGGATTTACTGCAACCTCGTCGATAATGTCTTCTCTTAACTCTTTACAAACTTGCGGCAGCTGGTCAATACTCAACTTGCGCAAATCTTCTGGGTATTTTATTTTACTTAATAGACTAAACTTGTTCTTGTCCATGTTTTCTTTGTGAAAATCTTCTGCAAAGATAATGCTTTTTTCCTATATAAAGCACTTTTGGGTCAATATTTTCGGTTTTTCCGATAATTCTTTGTATTTTTGCAAAGGAATTTTGGAGGAATAGAATGAAAAGTCTGAATAATAAATTAATAACAAGCAATTAAATACCTTATAGGAATGAGAAAAAACGTATTACTGATTGGAGCCATGCTGATGGCTTCCATGTCTATGATGGCGCAGACCAAGGGGGGCGGCATCAGTCAGTCTGCTCTTCAGCAGATGGAGAAGAACCATGCATGTGCTGCACACAAGGCTCTCTTTAATGCTGTTGCTAACAACAACATTGATGACCTGGTAAAGAATCATGCCAATGAGGCTCCTGTTGATACCCATTTCAGCATCGAGACTCCTTCTCAGAGCATTCATAATCAGAAGAGTTCGGGCCGTTGCTGGATGTTTAGCGGCTTCAATGTGCTCCGTTCCAATTTTGCTGTCAACGACAAGCAGGGTAGAGTGGTGGAGTATTCTCAGGATTATCTCTTCTTCTACGACCAGTTGGAAAAGGCCAACCTCATGCTTCAGGGTGTCATCGACCTCGGTAAGAAGAGCATCGAGGATCCTCAGGTGCAGTTCTTCTTCAAGAACCCTCTCAACGACGGTGGTACTTTCTGTGGCGTTGCCGACCTGGCTAACAAATATGGTCTCGTGCCTATGAGTGCTCAGCCTGAGACTTTCTCCAGCAACAATACTTCCAAGATGAGCCGCCTTATCAGCAGCAAGCTCCGTGAATATGGTCTGGAACTCCGCAAGATGGTAGCTCAGGGAAAGAAACCTGCTGCTATCCAGGCTCGTAAAACCGAAATGCTGGCTCAGGTTTATCGCATGCTCAGCCTTACTTTGGGCGAGCCTGTGAAGGAATTCACTTATGCTTTCCGTGATAAGGATGGCAAGCAGATTGGTGAGGCTAAGAAGTATACCCCTAAGAGTTTCTATGAGGAGACGGTTGGTAAGGATCTCAACGGCACCTTCATCATGGTGATGAACGACCCACGCCGTCCTTATCACAAGACATACGAGGTAGAATACGACCGTCATACCTATGATGGTCATAACTGGAAGTACCTGAACCTGCCTATGGAGGAGATAGCCCAGCTCGCTATCGCTTCCCTGAAGGATGGTCATAAGATGTATTCAAGCTATGATGTGGGCAAGCAGCTCGACAGAAAGCGTGGCTATCTGGCTCTTGACAACTTCGACTATGGCAGCCTCTTCAATACTACATTCCCAATGAATAAGGCTGACCGCATCGCTACTTTCGATAGCGGTTCTACTCATGCCATGACTCTGACTGCCGTTGATCTGGATGCAGCAGGCAAGCCTGTGAAGTGGAAGGTAGAGAACAGCTGGGGTGCTGACAATGGTTTTGGCGGTTGCTTCATCATGACCAACGATTGGTTCAACGAGTACATGTTCCGCCTGGTAGTAAACAAGAAGTATGCCTCTGAGCAGCTTCTGAAGGAATTCGACCAGAAGCCAACCATGTTGACTCCTGACGATCCTTTGTTCCAGTTGGAAGACTAATACCTATTTTATATTATGTTAGAGAAAAATAAGCGTGAGCGCATCATCGCGCTCGTTAACAAGGAAGTTGTGCCTGCCATCGGATGTACCGAACCGATGGCTGTGGCGCTCTGTACAGCTAAGGCTGCTACTACTTTGGGCAAACGCCCTGATCGCATCGAAGTACTCTTGAGTCCAAACATGCTCAAGAATGCAATGGGTGTGGGTATTCCCGGTACCGGTATGATTGGCTTGCCTATCGCCGTATCACTCGGTGCCCTTATCGGAAAGCCGGAGTATGAACTTGAAGTTCTCAAAGACTTGACTCCTGACAGTCTGGAGCAGGGCAAGCAGTATATCAAGAATGCTGAAATCAACATCAAGTTGAAGCAGGGCGATGTAGATAAACTATATATAGAGGTGAGCTGCTATGCCGGTGATGGTCAGGCTACAGCTATCATTTCCGGTTCGCATACCAACTTTGTTTATGCTGAGCGCAATGGCGAGGTGGTATTCGATAAGCGTGGTGGTACTGCCGGTGATGAGGCTGATGATGACATCCAACTCAATTTTCCTATGGTTTACGAGTTTGCAACAACAGCTCCGCTTGATGAAATCTCTTTCATCCTCAAGACCAAGGAATATAATATGAAGGCTGCCGAACTGAGTATCAAGGGCAACTATGGACATTGTCTCGGTAAGACAATGGATCGCCCTTTGAGTCATGGTATCTTCGGTAATAACATCTTCTCTCACATTATCTCCCGTACCGCTTCAGCTTGCGATGCCCGTATGGGTGGAGCCATGATTCCGGTGATGAGTAATAGCGGTAGCGGCAATCAGGGTATCTGTGCTACCAACCCTGTTGTGGTATATGCTCTGGAGAATGAGAATACTGAGGAAGAAATGATCCGTGCCTTGATGCTCAGTCACTTGACGGCTATCTATATCAAGCAGAGCTTGGGAAAACTCTCAGCTCTATGTGGTTGCGTGGTAGCCAGTACGGGCAGCAGTTGCGGTATCACCTATCTGATGGGTGGTGATTATACCCGCATCTGCAATTCTGTCAAGAATATGGTGGCAAACCTTACAGGTATGATCTGCGATGGTGCCAAACCTAGCTGTGCCTTGAAGATTTCTTCGGGTGTCAGTACCGCCCTGCTTTCCGCTCTTCTTTCGATGGAAGGCAAATGCGTGACATCGGCAGAGGGCATCGTAGATGATGATGTGGATAAATGTATTCACAATCTTACAAGTATCGGTGCCGATGCGATGAGAGCAACCGACGATATGGTGCTTGATATCATGACACATAAATAATGAAGAGTGTCTTTTTTACATTCTTTATCAAAAGGCTCGTAAGAAACACCTCTTGCGAGCCTTTTTTGATTGTATTTTGGGCTATTTTGCTTAAAAAGATTTAAAAAACTGACATTTGTTGCCTTAAAATCTTAACCGTATTAAAAAATAACGTATCTTTGCATCAGCTAACTGAAATATAAAAAAATAACGTAATAAATAAGAAACCAAATAACAAATTTTTAAACTCTATCTTATGATAAGACAATTATTCACAGTAAGTACTATGATTATGGCTCTTGGAATGGCTCCAGCCCAGGCTTATGGGGGAACTCGTATCCAGGAAACTAATCAGTCCAAAGATGGACAATGCACTGGTACCATTATCGACCCTACAGGGGAGCCTGTAATTGGTGCTACAGTCACAGTTAAGGGAAAGCAAGGTGGAACCATCACCGATTTCGATGGTAAGTTTGCTCTTTCTGATGTTAATCGTGGCGCAACTATCTGTATCAGCTACATTGGCTTCGAACCAGTGGAGATGGTATGGAAGGGCGGTGAAATCAATTTGACCATGAAGGAAGACAGCAAGACTCTGAATGAGGTCGTTGTTGTCGGTTTCGGTACTCAGAAGAAGGTAAACCTCACTGGTGCCGTTTCTACCGTTGATTCCAAGACTCTCGGCGCTCGCCCAGTCAACTCTGTTGTTGATGCTCTTCAGGGTGCAGTAGCCGGTATGAACTTCTCTACACCAGAGAGCGGTGGTACTCTTAATTCAACCAAGTCTTTTAACATCCGTGGTACAGGTACTATCGGTGCCGGTTCTTCTGTATCTCCACTCGTGCTCATCGACGGCATGGAGGGCGATATGAACGCACTCAACCCACAGGACATCGAGAACATTTCTGTATTGAAGGATGCTTCTGCTTCTTCAATCTACGGTTCACGTGCTGCCGGTGGTGTAATCCTTATTACTACCAAGAGTGGTAAGAAGGGTAAGGCTTCTATTAACTACAACAACTCTTTCCGTTTTGATTCTCCACTCAACATGCCGGAGATGATGGACTCTTACACATGGGCTAAGTACATGAACGATGCATCTGTTGGTAGCGGTGCAGGTGTCTGGTTTACAGATGAGAAACTCGAGCAGATCAAGAAGGCTCAGAGCGATCCTACCATGCAGAAGATGTTCAAGAACAGCAACAACCGTTGGGAGGTTTGGGACAATACGCCACTCTTGCCTCTTGGTAATACCGACTGGCTCAAGGAGCAGTTTGGTACCAGCTTCTCTCAGGAGCATACCTTGAGTATCAATGGTGGTGATGACCGTTTGCAGTACTATGTTTCTGGTAACTATCTCAACCGTGGTGGTCTTCTCCGTCATGGTGATGATAGCATGCAGCGCTATACCATGACCGGTAAGATCAACGCTCAGTTGACCAAATGGTTGCGTATGACCTACAATACCCGTTTCTCACGTCAGGACTTCGATTCTCCTGGTGATTTGATCAATGGTACAGATGTGTTCTTCCACAACATGTGCCGTTACTGGCCTATTCTGCCAACTACCGATCCTAATGGCAACTGGTTGCCAGAGTCTTATATTGGACGTCTTCAGAATGGTGGCCGTGCCAAGAATCAGGCAGACCGTCTCGCACAGCAGCTTTCTTTTGTTGCAACTCCTGTAAAGGGACTGACTCTGAATGCTGAGCTGAACTACCGTATTGTTACACAGTTCAACCACCGTGACTGGCAGACCGTATACGCCTACGACTGCGACAACAATCCTTATGTAGATATCAACGCAACATCAAGCGTGTATGAGTATTCATTCAAGTCAAACTATTTCAACCCTAACCTCTTTGCTGAGTACAGCCATTCATTTGGCGATCACAATATGAAGGTAATGGGTGGTTTCCAGAGTGAGTGGTTCCGCCAGCGCAATATGAAGGCACAGCAGAACGGTATCATGTCTGGTCTTCCTACTCTTGATACAACAACCACCAAGCCAAGTGTAGGTGGTGCATATAACTCATGGACTACAGCCGGTTTCTTCGGTCGTATCAACTACGACTATGCAGGCCGTTACCTCTTCGAGGCTAACCTCCGTTATGATGGATCTTCACGTTTCCTCCGCGAGAACCGCTGGAACTTCTTCCCATCATTCTCTGCAGGTTGGAACATTGCCCGTGAGAAGTTCTGGGAGCCATTGACTGATTACGTAAACACATTGAAGCTCCGAGCTTCTTGGGGTCAGTTGGGTAACCAGAATACTGATAACTGGTATCCTTTATATCCAACCATCGGCTTCTCTTCTCAGGGTGGCAACTGGTTGATTAATGGCGCTAAGCCTAATATCGCTAAACAGCCAGATCTCGTCTCTTCTACTCTTACATGGGAGAAGAGCCGTACATGGGAAATCGGTCTCGACTGGGGTGCTTTCAATAACCGCCTCACCGGATCGTTCGGCTACTATCAGCGCAAGACATTCGACATGGTAGGTCCTGCTCCTGAGTTGCCTGTTATCCTCGGTGCCAATCCTCCAAAGGTGAACAACCTTGATATGACATCTAAGGGATGGGATCTCCAGATTGGCTGGCGTGACGTAATCGGTGAGGTAAGCTATGGTGCATCTCTCGTATTGAGTGATAACCAGGTGGTCATCGACAAGTATCCTAACCCATCTAAGAAACTCGGTTCATACTATGCTGGTGCTAAGCTCGGAGACATCTGGGGTTATACCACAATCGGTATCGCACAGAGCCAGGATGAGATGGACAAGCACCTCGCAAAGGTTGACCAGAGCGCACTCGGAAGTGGCTGGACTGCTGGTGACATCATGTATAAAGACCTCGATGGCGACGGCAAGATCAATGGTGGTGAGGGTACAGCCGACAAATCTGGCGACCGACGCATCATCGGTAACTCTACTCCTCGCTATAACTTCGGCTTGAACCTCGATGCAGCTTGGAAGGGCTTTGATATCAAGGTATTCTTCCAGGGAACCCTCAAGCGTGACTACGCAGCAGGTGGTGCCGTATTCTGGGGCGCTATCGGTCAGGGTAAGTGGCAGGCTACTGGTTTCAAGTTCCACGAGGACTACTGGCGTGAGGATAACAAGGGGGCATACTACCCACGTGCAGACTGGGGTGGTGGCCGCAACATCCAGACTCAGACCCGCTATTTGCAGAATGCTGCTTATGGCCGTTTGAAGAACCTCACCATCGGTTATACCTTGCCAAAGTCAATCACAAGCAAGGCTTATATTGAGAATCTTCGCTTCTTCGTATCTGGAGAGAACCTCTTCACCATCACTAACTTCACAGAGGCTGGTGATCCAGAGCTGATTGGAGCAGGTTATGGTCATGAGATTGGTAAGGCATATCCATTGTCAAAGACATTCTCATTCGGTCTTAGTGTAACATTCTAACTTATCATTTAGATTATAGAAAGGAAACAATTTATGAAAATTAAATATATTTCAATGCTCTTATTGGGCGCGACGCTCGGTCTGACAAGTTGCGATGACTATCTTGACAAGGAGCCTGAAAGCAACGTGACACCTGCGTCTTATTTCACTAGCGCAGACGACCTGGCTGCCTACACCGTGAATCTCTATGGTGTATTGACAAGTATTGAACCGGGTAAATATGGTATGAGTACCTTTGCTTACGATAACGATACCGATAACCAGGCGGGAACCGGTTATTCTAGCCGTTGGGTTCCTGGAAACTGGAAAGTAGGTCAGAGTGGTGGTGCTTGGGATTTCGGTAATATCCGCTCGGTGAACTATTTCCTGGATCAGGTATTGCCAAAGTTCGAGGCTAAGCAGATTAGTGGTGCTGAGGCTCAGGTACGCCACTACATTGGTGAGGCATACTTCCTCCGTGCTTACCTTTATTTGGACAAGTTGCAGTCTTTGGGTGATTTCCCTATCGTGCTCACAGCGCTTCCTGATGACAAGGAGACTCTTGTTGAGGCTTCAAAGCGCCAGCCACGTTATAAGGTAGCTCAGCAGATTCTCGACGACCTTGACAAGGCACTCGGTCTTCTGATGGAGTCAGCCCCTGGTGGCAAGAACCGCATCTCTCGCGATGCTGCCCTCCTGCTCCGTTCTCGTGCAGCTCTCTTTGAGGCTACATGGGAGAAGTATCACAAGGGTACTGCGTTTGTGCCAGGTGGTCCAGGATGGCCAGGCAAGGCTGAGGATATCCAGGGATTTGACATCGATTCTTCCATCAATCACTTCCTCGATGAGGCTATGAAGTCTTCTAAGGAATTGGGTGATAAGCTCGTTGACAACCTCGTAGAGAATACGGATACTCCAGAGGGACAGAATGCAAGCTTGGCAAGTATCAATCCTTACTACACCATGTTCTGTGATAAGGATATGAGCGGCTATAGCGAGGTTTTAATGTATCGTGCTTTTGATAAGGCAAAGGCTAACGTTACCCACAACGTGCAGATGCAGTTGCAGCGCAACGGCGGTGGTACTGGTTGGACACGTGGTCTCGTCAACTCATTCCTCATGCGCAACGGTCTTCCTATTTATGCTGCAGGTTCTGGTTACAACCCTGAGTGGGAGAACCAGGGCATCAAGGCTACTCTCCAGAATCGCGATTCTCGCATCCAGCTCTTCACCAAGATGGATGGATCTATCGAGAACTACACCAGAGAGGGTGCTGTTCCAACCGACCTCTCATGGACAGTAAAGGGCAACAACGAGACTCGTATGGTGACAGGTTTCGCAGTAAAGAAGGGTAAAAACTATGATTCCCAGCAGGGACTCAACCACGACTACGGCGAGAGTGGTAGCATCGTATTCCGTGGCACAGAGGCTCTCCTCAACTACATGGAGGCTTCCTGGTTGAAGAACAATACTATCGACGCTACAGCTGATAAGTACTGGCGTGCTCTCCGCACCCGTGCCAAGGTAGATCCTGATTACAACAAGACTATCGCAGCTACCAACATGCAGGAGGAGGCTAAGTGGGACTTCGGTGCTTACTCTCATGGTCAGTTGGTTGATGCTACTACTTACAACATCCGTCGTGAGCGTCGTGATGAGTTCATCGGTGAGGCTTCCCGTTGGGAGGACTTGATTCGCTGGCGTGCTTGCGACCAGGTAAACGGTTACCAGATTGAAGGTATGAAGTACTGGGGTACTGTTTACGAGGGCAAATGGCTCGATGGTACAACCAACCTCGCTATCGTAGATGTTGAAGGAGGTAAGGGTAATATGAGTGATAAGACCATTAGTGGTGACTACATCCGTCCATACCAGATTTCCAAGATTAACAACGAGGTATTCGATGGTTATCACTTTACTCCTGCTCACTATCTGTCTCCTATCGCACAGAGCGTGTTCCGTCAGACAGCTGAGGGTGACCAGACAGATCTTACTACATCTGTAGTTTACCAGAATCCAGGTTGGCCATTGATTGCTGGTCAGGGTGCAACTGACGTTAAGTAAAGCGTGAAAACGTATTTAAGTTTATGTCTTGAGCTCAAGACATAAGATACTAAAAAAGGCTCGCAAGAAGTTTTTATTTCTTGCGAGCCTTTATACTTTGAGCTTTGAACTTTGAGCTTTGAACTTTTGGCTTTGAGCTTTGAACTTGAACAAGTAAAACTAATCATAAAGTTCAATGTTCCAAGCTCAAAGTTCAATGTCTTTACACGAGTGTAGCTACGATTTCCTCACGGGTACCTGGCAACATATCGATGACAGGAATCTCTGGCATGGTGTAGCAACCTGGCTGGAGACGGAATGAAGCACGAGCCACGTTAACCAAGACCTGAGCGGTGAGGGCAGGGTTGTTGATGCTCATGTTGAACTCGAAGCGCTGGTTCTGAGTCTTGCCAGATACACCCTTGCGAACGAGGTTCACACCGTGACCCATATCCTTTACATCATCTACTGATGCTACGGCGAATACGTGAGTCTCATCGTGAGCGAAGTATGGGTCAGCCTTGATCTCTGCTGTTACATCCTCAAGCTTGGCGCCTTCCTCAAGTTCTACATAAACCATACGGCGGTGGATACCTTCGCCCAATGGGATGGTTACAGAGAGCGCTTCCTTGACGCCCTTCTTGCTACGAACGCAAACTGAGTGTCCCATGCTCATACCAGGACCGAAGTTGGTATAAGTCAATCCCTTTGGAGCCAGACTTTCCATCAATACACGTACGATAGAGTCTGAACCTGGATCCCAGCCGGCAGAGATAACGCTTACCTTGCCAGCCTTCTTGCAGTTCTCCATCTGCTTGGTGCGGTAGTCGAGGATGCTGGTGTGGATATCGAAGCTATCTACGGTGTTGATGCCGAGTGCAACGATCTTCTCTGCATACTCAGGGCAAGAGCGTGTAGGAGTTGCGAGGATAGCAACATCTACATCCTTCAACTTGGTGATGTCATCTACTACCTCATAGTTAGCCAACTCAGCTGGTTTGTCCTTAGCACCCTGGCGACGAACGATACCTGCAATCTCGAAATCAGGAGCTGCTTCGAGAGCCTCTACTGTAAACTTACCGATGTTGCCGTAACCTACTACGGCTGCTCTAAACTTTTTCATTTGTTATTTCTTTTATTTTATTGTTGTTTCTGTTTAAAAATCTACCTTTTTTATATATTAAACTCTATCTTATGATAGTTATTGTCTTATCTTCCAACTATCTTAAGGGGTAGTTTTTGCGGATATATTTCCGCATGATATCTATTTCCGGTTGCAAAAGTATAGCTTTTTCTTGAAATACGTGACGTTTTAATAGATTTTTAACTCATAAAAGTTGCAAAAGGTTATAAAATCATGATTTTTAGGTAGAATAAAGGGGGATTTGTAAGACTTCTTGAATGGATTCCTTTCAGTTTCGTGATTTTATGTGAATCTTAGCTTTGGCTTTCGCTTGATACAATATATGGAGCATTTTGCCGTTTAAATATATATTATTATAATTAATGTGGAGATAATTAGATATGATAGAATATATTCATGGCGATTTGACCGAGCTGACTCCAGCGATGGCTGTAGTAGAAACAGCAGGAGTGGGATATGGACTCAATATCTCGCTTAATACCTATACTGCCATCCAGGGCAAGCAGGAAGTGAAACTCTATGTTCACGAGGTGCTGGTGGCTGGTGGAAGAGACGATTCTTTCACCCTTTTCGGTTTTGCTACCAAGCAGGAACGTGAGCTCTACCGTCTGCTCATCACCGTATCGGGTGTGGGTGGAAATACGGCGAGGATGATCCTTTCATCCTTGTCGCCAAGTGAACTGTGCAACGTGATTTCATCGGGCAATGACAAGATGTTGAAGGGTGTAAAGGGAATCGGACTCAAGACTGCCCAGCGCATCATTCTCGATTTGCGGGATAAGATTGTGAGTCTGGGCATTGCGGATGAGCTCCCTGCCAACGGAGGCAATGTTGTGATGGTGAACAATGATGTGAAGGATGAGGCTGTGAGTGCCCTTACCATGCTTGGTTTCTCTCCGGCTCCTTCTGCCAAGGTGGTTGTCGACATCTTGAAGGCTCAGCCAGATTTGCCGGTTGAGCAGGTTGTGAAGTTGGCTCTTAAGCAAATCAAGTAGTTGCGGTAAGAGAGAAAATGAAATGTCAGGAAAAAGAATTTAGCATCTGTAGATGAGGCAGGGAAAAATATATTTGTTGCTGTTCTGGCTGATGGTTTCTACCTTCAGCTATGCTCTCGTCATGCCTTATTTGCAGGATAACCGTACCCGTAAAAGAACTCAGAATCCGGCTAATACCCAGCAGAAACAGCTGGATAAGCAAGCAAAGAATGGAGCACAGGATAAAGGAAAGAACAGCAGGATTTCTGTTTCTGCCCAACCTTTCAAGGTGGAGGATGATACCATTCCTGATTCTTTGCTGAATACCCGCTGGAAGATTCAGCTTACCCAGCCTTATTCACTCAGCGACCTCTATCAGAGTCCGCTCGACTTGCAGCGCCCGGACAACATGAAATATGATGTGGTCTATAACGATACGCTCAACCGTTTCGTTATCGGCAATCGTATGGGCAATACCTGGCTCTCGGCCCCTATCATGCTCACCCCCGAAGAGTATAACTCCTGGACTGAGATGAATGAGAGAAGCGCTTTCTTCCGTAAGAAGAACGATGAGATTTATCAGGCGAAGGGTAAGGAGAAGTTCGACTTCTCTGATATGCATTTCGACCTGGGACCTGCTGAGAAGATTTTTGGTCCTGGTGGTATCCGTGTCAGGACACAGGGTTCTGCCGAGCTGAAACTGGGTATGAACAAGAAGAGCATCGATAATCCATCTTTGCCTATCCGCAACCGGAAAACTACGATGATGAACTTCGATGAGAAGATTAATCTCAACGTGAATGGTAAGGTGGGTGATAAGGTGAATATGAACCTGAATTATAACACGGATGCTACGCTGGATTATGATGCCCAGAACATGAAGCTGAAGTATGATGGTAAGGAAGACGAGATTATCAAGCTTGTGGAGGCTGGTAATGTGTCTTTCCCCAGCAATTCTTCGCTTATCAAGGGAGCCAGCAGCCTTTTCGGTATCAGAACCGATATGCAGTTTGGAAAGTTGAAATTGCAGATGGTGGCTTCGCAGAAGAAGAGTGCATCCAAGAGTGTTTCCAGCAGAGGCGGCGTACAGTTGACTCCATTTGAAATCAATGTTGCCGATTATGAGGAGAATCGTCACTTCTTCCTTTCCCGATATTTCAGAAATCATTATGACGAATGGATGCAGAAGTTGCCTAATCTCGTTACCGGCATTACGATTAACCGTGTGGAGATTTGGGTAACCAATAAGTCGGGAACTACTGCCAATACCCGAAATATCGTGGCACTGACCGATCTTGGCGAAGCTTCTAAAATCAGTAATCCGATGTGGACGGCAACCGGACTGGTGCCTTCCAACCGTGCCAATACCGAGTATCAGGCTATGACCACCCAGTATGTGGCTGCCAGGGATATCGACCAGGCTGCTGCTACTCTGGAGGGGGCTGGTCTGGTAGGTGGTGCAGACTTTGAGAAACTGGAGAGTGCCCGTCTTTTGAGTTCTTCTGAGTATACCGTCAATACTGCCTTGGGTTATGTTTCCTTGAAGACGGGTATTCAGACCGACCAGGTATTGGCTGTGGCTTATGAATATACATCGGGTGGCGTAACTTATCAGGTGGGTGAGTTTGCTTCTGATATCACCGATACCAAACAGGCTCTTTTCGTCAAGTCGCTCAAGAATACCAGTTGTAATCCTCAGCAGGGCAACTGGGACCTGATGATGAAGAACGTGTATTATCTTGCCTCTAATATCGAGAAGGAGAAATTCCGTCTTGACGTGAAATACCAGAGCGATACGACGGGCGTTTATCTGTCTTATATCCCGGAACAGAGAGTCAAGAATACGCCTATCATTCGTGTGTTGGGTGCCGACCGACTTGATAACAACAACAAGGCACATAGCAACGGATACTACGATTATGTAGAAGGCTATACCGTTTCTAATGGTCGTGTGTTTATTCCGAAAGTAGAACCTTTCGGAAGTTATATGCGTGATTATCTGGTCAAGAACGGAGTGGCTGCGGATGCAGCAGAGAAATATGCCTTTACCGAACTGTATGACAGTACCAAGACCGTTGCCAGGCAGATTGCAGAAAAGAATAAGTATCAGATGGTGGGTCAGTTCAAAGGTTCATCAGCTAATGTCATTTCCCTGGATGCCTATAACGTTCCACAGGGGTCGGTCGTAGTAACCGCAGGTGGTGTTACCCTGATAGAGGGTACTGACTATTCGGTAGATTACAATGCGGGTGAGGTTACCATCCTCAACCAGAGCATCATCGATGCGGGTACTTCGGTCAATGTTTCCCTGGAAAGTAATACGGATTATGGTCAGACTCGCAAGACCATGTTTGGTGTGAACTGGGAGTATGATTTCTCCAAGAACTTCCAGATGAGTGGTACCCTGCAGCATCTTTCCGAACAGGTTCTTACGACGAAGGTATCCATGGGTTCTGAGCCATTGAAGAACACTCTCTGGGGTGTTAATCTCAATTGGAAAAAGGAGAGTCAGTGGCTTACCAATGTACTTGACAAGATTCCTTTCCTGCATCTTACCCAACCATCGCAAATATCCTTTACCAGTGAGTTTGCCCAGTTGTTGGCTGGAGAGGCTGGAGGTACGCAGGACAATGCTTCCTATATTGATGACTTCGAAAATACCAAGAACGGCATTGATGTGATGACGCCTACTTCCTGGTTTATCTCCAGCGTACCATCGCTCAATTTCAAGGAAGATTATAATGATAAGACCGGACTGACGAGCGGTTTCCACCGTTCCCGTCTGGCTTGGTATTGCATCGACCCTCTCTTTACCCGTCGAGGCAGTTCCTTGACGCCTGGACATATCAAGAGCGACCTCAAGCAGCTCAGTAATCACTATGTTCGCGAAGTATATGTGAAGGAGTTGTTCCCATTGCGCCAGCAGAACAGTTACCAGGGAGCCACCAATACCCTGAGCGTGCTCAACCTGGCTTACTATCCGTCAGAGCCGGGTCCTTATAACTTTAATGTGGAAGACCTGCAAGCAGATGGTACATTGAAGAATCCACAGCTCAATTGGGGTGGTATGATGCGTAAGCTCGATACCAATGATTTCGAGCAAGCCAACATTGAATACATCGAGTTCTGGTTGCTTGATCCGTTCCTCTATACCCGTGAACAGCCGGATGCCAATGAATATGGAGGAGATTTCTATATCAATCTGGGCGAGGTAAGCGAAGATATCTTGCGGGATGGTAAGAAGTTCTATGAGAGCGGTATGCCTGTAGATGGCAGTAAGAGCTTTACTTATACTCAGTGGGGTAAGATTCCTACTCAGAGTACGGTAACCTATGCTTTTGCAACAACTAGTGGCAGCCGTGCCTTGCAGGATGTTGGTTTCAACGGTCTGACCGATGCCGAGGAACAGGAATTCTATAAGAGCGCTTACCTAGACCAGATTCAGGGAAAGGTGAACCAGGCTGTATTCGACAGCATCTTTGCTGACCCTGCACGTGATAACTATCACTATTTCCGTGGCAGTGACTGGGATCAGATGCGTGCTCCTATCTTGCAGCGTTATAAGTATATCAACAACCCTCAGGGCAACTCGCCTGATAGCGATAGCCGTTCTGAGAGTTATGATACATCTTATAAGTCTACCCCTGATGTGGAAGATATCAATCAGGATTATACGCTGAATGAATATGAGAAGTACTTTCAGTATAGGGTAAGTATCCGTCCGGAAGATCTTGTTGTGGGTACCAACCATATTGTGGACAAGCGAGAATATTCACAGACATGGCGAGACAATACCAAGTCGTCTGTTACCTGGTATCAGTTCCGTATTCCTGTAGATGAATTCGAGAGCCGACAAGGTAATATCAATGATTTCTCCAGCATCCGTTTCATGCGTATGTTCCTTACGGGTTTCAAGAAGCCTATCGTTCTGCGCTTTGGAACGCTCGACCTGGTACGTGGTGAATGGCGTACTTATGATCAGCAGTTGAGTGCAGCTTCTGGTGGAACCTTGGAGGCTAGTGCCGTGAATCTTGAGGAAAATGCCGAGAAGACTCCGGTCAATTACGTCTTGCCTCCAGGCATCAGTCGTGAGCAGGATCCTAGTCAGCCACAGCTGGTAGAATCCAACGAGCAGGCTTTGAGTCTTGTTGTCAGGAATCTGACCAGTGGAGAAGCCAAGGCGGTATACAAGAATACTACTCTCGACCTCCGTCAGTATAAGCGTATCCAGATGTTTACTCATGCCAATGCCTTGGAGCAGAATACCACAAACCTGAAGGATAGGGAGCTGGCTGTCTTCATCCGTCTGGGTAGTGACTATAAGAATAACTATTATGAATATGAGATTCCGCTCACCCTTACGGCTCCTCGCAGCAATTACAATCGTAATGTGCCTGCCGACCGCAGGTTGGTTTGGCCTGAGGAGAATATGCTGGATGTGGCTCTCAGCATCTTTACCAATCTCAAGAAGGAGCGTAATAAGGCTAAGGCACAAGGCTTGGCTTCTTATATGGCACCTTACTCAGCATACGATAGCGAGCACCCTAACAATAAGTTGACCATTGTGGGTAATCCTAGCCTTGGCGAGGTGAAGACCATGATGATTGGTGTGCGCAATAATTCGGGCGATATCAAGAGTGGTGAAGTCTGGGTGAACGAACTCCGCCTCAAGGAACATAACAACAAGGGTGGATGGGCTGCCAATGCCAATCTCAATGTGCAGCTGTCTGATTTCGGTAGTGTCAATGCTACGGGAAGATATGTCAGCGAAGGATTTGGAGGCCTGGAAGACGGCGTGGCTAGCAGAAGTACCGACAACTATGGCACCTATAGTGTGACCACCTCGCTGGAAATGGGTAAGTTCTTCCCAGACAAGGCGAAGGTAAGCATACCTTTATATTATAGTGTCACCAAGGAGAAGACTTCGCCTAAGTATAATCCGATGGATACGGATATGGAACTGAAGGATGCTCTTGATGCTGCCGGCTCGAAGACCGAGCGCGATTCTATAGAGAATATTGCTGTGACCAAGGTTACGCAAACCAATTTCTCGGTATCCAATGCTCGTATTGGGATTGCCACCAAGCGCCATCCGATGCCTTACGACCCTGCCAACTTCTCGTTTACCTATAGTCATGCTCATCAGCATACTACCGGTGAGACTACGGTTCGTGAGCAGAGAGACAACTGGCGAGGTGCATTGGATTATTCTTGGACTCCTGTGTATAAGTCGTGGGAACCTTTCAAGAAAATCAAGAACAAGAGCAAGTGGCTCGACATTCTGAAGCGTTTCGGACTGAACTGGTTGCCGCAAAATCTCGCTTTCAATACCGAGATGACACATGAAACCTATGAATTGCAGGAACGTGATATGGAAAGTCTTACCAAGTCGCAGTTGCCTATTACATTCAGCGATCAGTTCCTTTGGAACCGTGAATTTGCTCTGCGTTGGGATTTGACCAAGAATCTGCACATGAACTTCCAGAGTGCTACCCATGCACAGGTAGATGTGCCATATCCGGATGTGAATACGGATCTTTATGCTGATCAGTATCATGCCTGGAAGGATTCTGTATACAGAAGTGCCGTGCTCAATAGTGTCAGAACTTGGGGTACTCCGCTCGATTATAGCCAGAGTTTTACAGCATCTTATAAGGTGCCGCTCAACTTATTGCCTGTTTTCGACTGGGTGAATACCGATGCTTCTTATAGTTCCAACTATTCTTGGGAGCGAGGCATGGAAGATGAGAATGGCAACTCCTATGGCAATACCATTAATACTCATCGCGAATTGACACTCAACGGTTCGTTCAATCTGGTAAAACTCTACAATCATGTGCCTTTTCTCAAGAAGGTAAATGAAAAGTTTGAACGTACGCAGTCTAGGAGTCAGTTGCTGCGCAAGAAGCAAGAGAAGGAGAAGAAAAAGAAAGATGCCAAGGAGCTGGCTGCCGATCCTAAGAAGGCATTGCCTAAGAACAAAAAGGCATTCGAGAAAGAAATCACGCTCTTGCCTGATACGACTCTCAGTATCCGTCATGGCAAGAACAGCAAGCGTCTTATCGTGTCTGCCAAGACTGCTGATGGAAAGTTGTTCCCTATTAAATATAAAAAGGTGGACAATAATCAGATTAAGCTCATCTCCAAGGTGGATAGTGCCAAGAAAATCAAAATCTCGGTACTGGCGAAGGAACCGCTGGAAGAAAAGAGTTGGTATAAGACTTGGCAAACGGTGGCGCGATTGGCGATGATGGTCCGTAATGTCAGCTTCAATTATCGCAGCAGCTATCAGCTCACGCTGCCTGGTTTCACCCCAAGTATCGGTGATGCCTTCGGACAGAAAAAGGTGGGTTCTATGGCGCCTGGTCTGGATTTTGCCTTTGGCTTGGTGGATGATGACTATATCGGTAAGGCTAGGGAGAATGACTGGCTGCTACGCAATGACTCTGTTGCAACACCTGCCACAACTAGCAAGACAGATAACTTGCAATTGCGTATGACGCTGGAGCCGGTGAAGGACTTGAAGATAGATCTTTCTGCTGTCCGCACCCAGACTACCCAGAAGAGTATTCAATATATGTATGAGGGAACTCCTACTACACAGAGTGGTTCTTTCCAGATGAGTACCATCTCACTGAGTACAGCCTTTGAGGGAATGGGTGATGCCAATAGCGGTTATCGCAGCAAGACATTCGAGAAGTTTGTCAATTCCTTGGCGGGTTATCGTGATAGGGTAGAAGCACAATATGCAGGAACCGTTTATCCGGCGGGTTCTGCATTGGGTGGAGGTAAGTTTGATGCATCCCGTACTCCAGTTAATCAGTATAGTGGTGACGTGATGATTCCGGCTTTCCTCAATGCTTATACTTCGATGGGTGGCAATTCTCTCTCGCTGTTCCCGGCTTTGAGCAGACTGTTGCCTAACTGGACGGTTCGTTATAGCGGTTTGGGTAAGTTGCCTTGGTTCCGTGATCACTTTAAGAGTGTTAACATCAATCATTCTTATAAGAGCATCTTTGCAGTAGGCAGTTATAACAGTTACAGTACCTATCAGGAATATATGAACGGTCTGGGCTTCATCAATGATGCTTCTACGGGGAATCCTTCGCCTAGCAGTATGTTTAACATTTCGCAGGTGAGCATCAATGAGGCTTTCTCTCCATTGCTGGGTATGGATGTTACATTTAATAATAACATGACTCTCAAGGGTGAGTATCGCCAGACGCGTGTGCTGAATCTCAGTATGACGAGTGTGCAGCTCAATGAGGCACTCAGTAAAGACTGGGTCATCGGTATGGGTTATCGCATCAACAACTTCAGTTTGTTTGAGGGTGGTGCTCGCAAGCTGAAAGTTAAGACTGGGGCGGGTAATAAGAAGGACAACAGAAATGCATCTTCTAACAGTCAGCAGATGCGTGGTACTAATCACGATCTCAATCTTCGTCTTGACTTCAGTTTCCGCAAGCAGGCTGCCATCGTTCGTGATATTGCCACAATGACAAGTAGTGCCAGCAGTGGCAATAATGCCTTGAAGTTGAGCTTCTCTGCCGATTATACGTTCAGCAAACTCCTTACCATGAGTTTCTATTACGATCGTCAGACCAATACTCCTCTGCTGTCCAGCAGTAGCTATCCGACGACCACTCAGGATTTCGGCTTGAGCATTAAGTTCTCGTTGACGAGATAAAAAGAAGATAAATGAAAAAAGCTCGGATGCAAATTGCGTCCGAGCTTTTTTATCAGTATTCTGTTTGATTAGTCCTTTTTATCGTAAGCATGAACAGGGTAGTCGATGGTATAGTGAAGACCACGGCTCTCCTTACGTTCTATTGCCATGCGGGTGATAAGATAGCCCACGTTGATCATGTTGCGGAGCTCGCAGAGATCCTTGCTCACCTTGACACGCTTGAAGAGATTCTCGGTCTCTTCGTAGAGAAGGTCGAGACGGTCCCACGCACGCTTCAGACGGAGGTCGCTGCGAACGATGCCCACGTAATTGCTCATGCATTCACCTACCTCCTTGATGCTCTGGGTAATCAAAACCTTTTCTTCGTTGGTCATGGTACCCTCGTCGTTCCATGCAGGAACCTTCTCGTTGAAATCATATTCATCTACATGCTCCAGACTGTGCTTGGCAGCTGTCTCGGCATAAACCACAGCCTCGATGAGCGAGTTGCTGGCAAGACGGTTGCCACCATGCAGACCGGTGCAGGAGCATTCGCCCAAGGCATAGAGACGGTTGATGCTTGAACATCCGTTCAAATCTACCTTGATACCACCACACATATAGTGAGCAGCAGGACGAACAGGGATATAATCCTTAGTGATGTCGATGCCGATACTGAGACACTTGGCGTAGATATTTGGGAAGTGATGCTTGGTCTCCTCAGGATTCTTATGGGTTACATCCAGGCAGACATGATCCAGACCGTGAATCTTCATCTCCTTATCGATGGCACGTGCCACGATGTCGCGAGGAGCCAGACTCAATCGCTTGTCATATTTCTCCATGAAGCTCTCGCCGTTAGGCAGACGCAAGATGCCACCGTATCCACGCATCGCCTCGGTGATGAGGAATGCAGGATGAGTCTCTCCTGGATGATAGAGGGCTGTAGGGTGGAACTGTACGAACTCCATGTCGGCTACGGTACCCTTGGCACGGTAAACCATCGCCTCGCCATCGCCGGTAGCAATGACAGGGTTGGTGGTAGTCTGATAAACGGCACCACATCCACCGGTACACATCACGGTAACCTTGCTCAGATAGGTATCCACCTTCTGGGTATCAGGATTCAGAACGTAGGCTCCGTAACAGTTAATATAAGGTGTACGGCGGGTAACACGGGCACCCAGATGGTGCTGGGTGATAATCTCTACTGCAAAATGATTTTCCTTGATATCGATGTCCGGACAGTTGCGTACAGCTTCCATCAGACCACGCTGAATTTCTGCACCTGTATCATCTGCATGATGAAGGATACGGAACTCGCTATGTCCGCCTTCACGGTGAAGATCGAACTTGCCGTCCTGCTGCTTGTCGAAGTTGACACCCCACTGCACGAGCTCCTTGATCTGCTCTGGTGCCATGGTGACAACCTGCTTCACAGCCTCATAGTCGCTGATGTAATCACCAGCGATCATTGTATCCTGTATGTGCTTGTCGAAGTTATCCACTTCCAAGTTGGTAACTGACGCAACACCACCTTGTGCAAATGAAGTGTTTGCCTCATCAAGAGAGGTTTTGCAGATCATACACACTTTACCTTTATGCGCTCTGGCTACTTTCAGGGCGTAACTCATACCGGCAACTCCTGAGCCGATAATCAGAAAATCATACTTATAAACCATGTGAGTTTATTCTAATAATGCTTAATTGTTTGCAAAAGTACTAATTTCTCTTTAATAATGAGTAATAAAAGACGGATTTTTTGTAATTTTGCACCGAAATTTATGGTAATATAGTCTTTAAGACTATCAAAATGACAAATATTAACAAGATATGGCAGATAGAACTTTTCATAAACGCTTTACAATGACAGCCCGTTTGGGTGTGGCTGTCTTTGCATTTTTGGCTGGCTATTTCTTTTGGGTGAAGATGGCGATTATCGGCATCTTCCTGGCCATTGTCATCGTGGGCATGATAGAGCGTATTCTGAATACTACTTATACCTTTAAGAAGGTAAAACCTATCGACCGGGATGATGAGATGGAGTATCTGATCATCAACGAAGGAAGGTTCTCGTCCAACAAGAATGTACCGGTCTGCGACATCATAGATGTGCATCCGGTGAAGACTTTTATGGGACTGGACAGGTGTGTAGTGATAGAATATGGTCATAAGAACATGGTGGCCGTTCAGCCTGATAATGAAGAGGCTTTTGAGAAAGAAATTAAGAAACGACAAAGAAGTGAAGAATGAGGAACGAAGAGTGAAGAATTCAATTGTGATGGAAAAGATTAAATATATGATGTTGAGCCTGATGATGGCGATGGTTGTTGCATTGCCAATGCAGGCTCAAGATGTGAATGATGACGAGGTGGTAGAATCGCAGGACGAGACGGAAGTGACAGATTCTACCTTGATTGACTCCTTGGCTACTGATGCCCTGAAGTTGCCTTGGCCTGTCTCGGTTCAGGTTGGGCTGGACAAACTCTTGGAAAGCAAGATGTTCGAGACATCGCAAGTGGGACTTATGGTATGGGACTTGGAGGCTGATTCTTGTATCTACAAGAGAAATGAGCGCCAGTTGATGCGCCCGGCAAGTACAATGAAACTCCTGACTGCTATTACGGCGCTGGATAAGTTGGGCGGTTCTTATCAGTTTAAGACATCCCTCAAGTATACGGGAACCATAGGAAATGGGGTTCTGACGGGTGATGTATATTGCATCGGCGGTATGGATCCTCGTTTCAACAGCGATGATATGGCAGCCTTTGCCAATGGTTTGAAGGAAATGGGCATCGACACCATTCGTGGCAGTATTTATGCAGACCGTTCAATGAAGGATGCTGATTTGCTGGGTGAAGGATGGTGCTGGGATGATGACAATCCGGTGTTGTCGCCTTTGGTATTTGCCCGTAAAGACATCTTTATGGATAGATTTCTGGCTAAGTTAAAGGATGTTGGTATTCTCTTTGAAGGGATGTATTCTACCATCAAACCTTGTCCGGCTAATGCTTTTACCATCTGTACCCGTTTCCATACAATGGATCAGGTGCTGCATAAGATGATGAAAGACAGTGATAATCTCTATGCCGAGAGTATGTACTATCAGATTGCTGCCTCTACTGGTAATCGGCCTGCCAGTGCCAAGAGTGCCAGAAATGTGGAACGGCAGTTGATCAGGAAAATAGGACTCGATCCATCCCGTTATAAATTGGCTGATGGTTCCGGGTTGTCCTTATATAATTATCTGAGTGCAGAACTGGAGGTCAAGTTGCTGCGTTATGCTTATAAGAATGATAATATCAAGGAGCATTTGATGCAGTCACTGCCTATCGGGGGAGTGGATGGCACGTTGAAGAGGCGAATGAAGAATAGTTTTACTCATGGTAATGTAAGGGCAAAGACTGGTACTTTGACGGGTATCATTTCGCTAGCTGGATATTGCAAGGCTGCCAATGGTCATGAGCTTTGCTTTGCCATTATTAATAATGGTATCATGCATGGCAATAATGCCCGTAATTTTGCAGATAAGGTTTGTACCTTGCTCTGTCAACCGTGAGTTTAGTGATTAGTTATTAGTGATTACTTTGTTGGATCAGGGTGCTAGGTACTGGACACAAAACTTTTATTTATGGAAGAAATTAGAAAATTTGTTGATGAAATGATAGCATGGGCAGGTGTCACAGGTGATTATGTGCCTATGCTTCGTCATATTTTGCTTACCGTCACCGCTATCTTGCTGGCGATGCTGAGCGATTTCCTGTGTCGGAAGATATTGGTTCCGTTGATATCCAAGATAACGGAGAAGACGGAGGCGTCTTGGGATGATGTGCTTTTCAACAAGAAGGTGCTTACTTCTGCCTGCCATATCGTTCCCGCCGTAGTTATCTGGTCGCTCATGCCTCTCATTTATCTTGAATATCCGATATTCAAGGAGATTCTGGAGCGTGCCACTGGTATTTATATCGTTGTGATGTCGGTGCGCACGGTTTTGGTTTTCATCGGTTCTTTCAAGGGGTTGGAGAATGGGGATGAGCGTCGTTCTTCGGCTCAACAGTATTTCCACACTTTCTGTGGTGTACTTCGAGTGCTGATGCTCTTTGTGGCAGGAGTGGTAGTGGTTGCCATTTTGCTAGGTAAGAATCCTATGACCTTGTTTGCCGGTTTGGGTGCAACCTCAGCCGTCTTGATGTTGGTGTTCAAGGATACTATCCTCGGTTTGGCAGCCGGTGTCCGACTCACCAGTAATGACATGCTTCATAAGGGCGATTGGATTACCGTGAAGTCGGTAGATGCCAATGGTATTGTAGAGGATATGTCACTCACCACCGTAAAGGTTCGTAATTTCGATAATACCATCGTTACTATTTCGCCAGCTACCCTGGTGAATGGGTCGTTCCAAAACTGGATTGGCATGCAGAAGAGTGGGGGAAGAAGAGTGAAGCGTATTGTTTATTTCGATTTCCGTAGCATCCGATTGGTGGATGAGGCTTTGAAGCAGGAGCTGCTTTCCAAGCATTTTGCTGTAGAGGATTCTTTTAAGTTGAAGGAATCTCTCCAGAAGGCGATAGAAAAGGATATTGCGGAAGGAAAGGATATTGAGGATCTGAAGAATCCGGCAGCCCTTGCCCCAACCAATCTTCAGCTTTATCGTAAGTTTATGGAGAAATATCTGCGTCAGCGTCCTGAGGTGAATACGGAACTTACCTTGATGGTGCGCCACATGGAGGCTACCCAGTGCGGTCTTCCGATCGAATTCTATTTCTTCATCAAGGATAAGGCTTGGGTTAATTATGAGCATATTCTCGCCGATATCATGGAGCATGCCTATGCGCTTGCCAATGAATTCGGTTTGAAGATTTATGAGCAATATCCAGAGCAGTAATTACTTTGAACATTGAGATTTGAACTTTATGAATAGTTACTGTTTCGGCGGATTTGCAATCCGCCGCCGTATGGGTAACTATTGCGGATTTGCAATCCGCTAAAAGGATCGAAGCAAGAAAGTAACGCCCTGAAAGGGCAAAAGCATAATAATGATCAATAACTTTTTTTTTTCAACAGAAATACTCCATTGGTTTCGTGAGAACGGCAGAGACCTGCCTTGGCGCGAAACCAGGGATCCTTATGCCATCTGGCTGAGTGAAATCATCCTTCAGCAAACCCGCATAGTCCAAGGTTGGGAATATTGGGAACGGTTCATGCAAACCTATCCCAAGGTAGAAGACCTGTCTGCAGCCAGCGAGGATGATGTCTTGAAACTCTGGCAGGGTTTGGGGTATTATTCCCGTGCCCGCAATCTTCATGCTGCTGCCAAGCAGATTGTGGCTCTCGGTTCTTTCCCCAACACCCTTGACGGCATCAAATCCCTGAAGGGAGTAGGCGATTATACCGCTGCTGCCATTGGCTCTTTCGCTTTCGATATTCCGGCAGCTGTGGTTGATGGCAATGTCTATCGGGTGCTTTCCCGATACTTCGGTATTGATACTCCCATCAATTCAACCCAGGGGAAAAAAGAGTTTGCTGCTCTGGCGCAATCGCTCTTGCCTGCATCCGATGCGGCATCCTATAATCAGGGAATGATGGACTTCGGTGCTATCCAATGCACTCCACAGTCTCCGAAATGTCTGCTCTGTCCGCTTGCCGAAACCTGTGAGGCTTTGCGTAGTGGCAGGGTAGAGGAACTGCCTGTCAAGAACAAAACCGTAAAGGTGAAGACCCGCCATCTCTCCTATATATATATAAGGTGTAGATCTGCTGTGGCGGATGGTTCCGAAATTCCAGAACCGATGGTTGCCATTCATCGGCGTGGCGAAGGAGATATCTGGCAGGGATTATGGGAGCCTTATAATGTTTCGGATGTCAAGGAACTTCCTTCTTTCGTGAAGAATCCGATATTATTGGCTAAAGATGTCAAGCACGTTCTGACTCATCGCATCCTTCTTGCCGACTTCTATCTCCTGGAAACAGAAACCTGTCCTCAGTTGCCGGATGACTACATCTGGATCAAGGAAAGTGAGATAGAAGACTATGGGGTTCCGAGACTGATAGAAATCATGTTGGAAAAGATTAATCCAGCAGAATAGGATAAATACATAATAATCTCTTCATATAGAATTAAAGATGATTCAATTCAATAAGAAATTGAGAGGATGGCTGCTGCTTGGCGTCATCGCTCTGCTCTCTACTTTGGGCTTGTCATCCTCTATGTTGCCGGCAGCACAGGGGGATGCACCGGGGATAGAAATCCCCGTTTCCAAGAAAAAGGTATCGCAAACCATCAGAAAGCGTTTTGCCTATACCGTATCATATAATCACGATACCCGTCAGCCTAACTGGGTGGCATGGTCATTGATCCGCGCTCATGCTTCAGGAAAGTTGAAGCGTGGCGACTTTGAGGATGATATGGATATGCCATCACCTAAGGGAATGAAGGCAGATTACTACAACAGCGGTTATGATAGAGGTCATCTCTGTCCGGCTGGCGATAACAAGTGGAATCAGAAGGCTATGGACGAGTGTTTCCTGATGACCAATATGTGTCCTCAGACCCATGCCCTGAATGCGGGCGTCTGGAATAGTATCGAACAGCAGTGTCGTACCTGGGCAAAGAAATACGGTAAGGTATATATCGTATGCGGTCCGATTTTCCTGAATAAGCAGCATCGCAAACTGGGTAAGAACAAGGTGGTGGTGCCTGATGCTTTCTTCAAGGTAATCCTCCGAACGGGCAAGAATCCGCAAGCCATCGGCTTTATCTGTCGCAACCAGGGAGCTACCGGCTTGCAGAAGAAGGACTTTGTCAACTCGGTAGATGAGGTGGAGCGTATCACCGGCTACGACTTCTTCTCCAAACTTCCTGATAACATCGAGAAAAAGATAGAAGCAAAAGCCGATATCAACCAGTGGTAAAAAAGAAAATCCCCTGATGCATATCTTATTGCATCAGGGGATTTTTATTCTTCTATGTTATGCCATAGAATCTTAGTAGTTCTGAGCCTCAATCTGGAAGTAGCTCTGTGGGTGGTTGCAGACTGGGCAAACCTCAGGAGCCTGCTTGCCAACTACGATATGTCCGCAGTTAGAGCACTGCCAGATGCAGTCGCCGTCGCGAGAGAAGACGAGCTTGTCCTGCACGTTCTTCAAGAGCTTGCGATAACGCTCCTCGTGGTGCTTCTCGATTTCAGCCACCATCTCAAACTTGGCAGCAATCTCCTCGAAGCCTTCCTCGTGAGCTTCCTTTGCCATGCGTGGATACATTTCTGTCCACTCGTCGTGCTCACCATTGGCAGCAGCCTCCAGGTTCTTCTCTGTATCCTGGATAGCACCGCCCTCGAGATACTTGAACCACAACTTAGCGTGCTCCTTCTCGTTAGCAGCTGTCTCCTCAAAGATATTAGCTATCTGTACATAACCGTCCTTCTTTGCCTTGCTTGCAAAATATGTGTATTTGTTACGAGCCTGTGACTCACCAGCGAAAGCCTCCTGGAGGTTCTTCTCTGTCTTTGTACCTTTTAATTCCTTCATAATGTATTCTGTATTAAGTTATTAATATGTTCTTTATTAAATTCTTCTACAAAGGTATTGAAAACATTTCAAATATACAAATAAATTAAGAACTATTTACCTTTCTGGCGCTTATTTAAATAAAATAAAGCAAAACCAAGCATGGCAACACCGAATATCCATGAAATGATGGCACTGGTTACCATTCCCAGCGTATGGGTGAAACCTGCCACGATGAAGGTGAGGAAGCTGACGGTAGCTACAGTCAAGGCATAAGGCAACTGAGATGAAACATGATGCACATGCTTGCACTCGGCTCCGGCACTCGCCATGATGGTGGTATCGCTGATAGGTGAGATATGGTCGCCACAGACAGCTCCAGCCATACAGGCAGAGATGGAAATGATGCGCAATGGGTCTGCTCCTGGGAATACGGCAATGCAGATTGGAATCAGGATTCCGAAGGTTCCCCATGATGTTCCTGTAGCGAAAGCCAGGAAGGCGGCAACCAGGAAGATGATGGCTGGCAGGAGCATCTGGAGTTCTGAAGCGCTGCTTGCCACCACGGTAGATACATATTCTGCCGCCCCCAGCGAGTCGGTCATGCTCTTCAGGGTCCATGCCAGGGTAAGAATCAGAATGGCTGGTACCATTGCCTCGAATCCTTTGATCAGACTACTCATCGCTTCATCGAATGGCAAGGTCTTGCGAACCGTAAACATCAGGATAGTAAGAATCAAGGCTGCCAATGAACCAATTACCAGACCTATAGAGGCATTGCTACCTGCAAAGGAATCTACGAAGTTCATATAGTTGGCATTGCTGGCATCAAAGAAGCCTCCCGAATAAACCATACCTGCCATACAGAAGATAATCAACATGATGATTGGAATCACAAGATCGCTCACAGAGCCTTTGCTCTCCGAATTCTCTTCCTGTTTGGCTCCCACACCATGCTCCACAATCTGCAGCTTGGTATCGCTCACCTCATCGAGCTTTCCTCCGTTGGTGCGCTCATACCATTCTTTGAGTCTTGCGTCATATTTGCTCATCGCCTTGAAGTCGAAGCCCAAGATTACGATGCCAAACATAAAGAGAATAGTGAAGAATGCGTAGAAATTAAAAGGTATCGCCTTGCAGAAAAGTGCCAGTCCGTTCTCGCCTCCCGATACGAAGCCCGATACTGCTGCTGCCCAACTGGAGATTGGGGAGATGATGCAGACCGGTGCTGCAGTGGAGTCGATGAGATAGGCAAGTTTCTCCTTGGTTACGCCGTTGCGCACTGCGATAGGGCGCATCACAGAACCTACGGTAAGGCAGTTGAAGTAATCATCGATGAATATCAGGATACCGAGCAGAATGGTGGCTACCTGCACACCAATCTTCGACTTTACGTGCTTGGAAGCCCATCGGCCGAAAGCCGCAGAACCACCCGCCTTGTTCATCAGTGAAACGATGCTGCCCAGAACCACCAGGAATACCAGAATGCCTACATTCCAAGGGTCGGAAAGGCAATGTATCAAACCGTATGCCTTGGCATCATCGCCTTCACCTACAGTGTGGTTGGTCAGGTGAACGAGGAATCCATCGAATCCTGTTCCCATCGAAATACAATATTGAACGGCACCCAGTATGATACCGATAAAAAGAGAAGAATAGACCTCCTTCGTCTTCAGCGCCAGAGCGATGGCAACGATAGGAGGCAGTAACGACCATGCGGTCCCAATCATGTTGTACTCCATTTTATTGTTTTTGGGTTAGAAATATTTTGCTGAGAAGCAGCTTATCTTATGCAAAGATAAGGCTTTTTTGTTATATATCCAAGAGTTACCTAAAGAAAAAATATCCTTTTGTTGATGAAGTAAGCTCTTTTAGCATATTTTATCATTGGAAAGACCCACAAAAAACATCATAACTTTTAAACCCAACGGAATCGAAGGGCTTAAAAGTTATGTTTCATGAATTTATAATGCAATCTCCTATAATACCATCTCTTCGTATTCTAATCCGAAGACATCGGCTACAGCCTTGAATACTACCTTGCCGTTTACGATGTTCAGTCCTCGATACAAAGCCTTGTCTTCCTTGCAGGCCTTTCTCCATCCCTTGTCTGCAAGAGCCAGGGCATACTTTAGAGTGGCATTGGTCAGAGCAGTGGTAGAGGTATGAGGTACGGCTCCCGGAATGTTTGCCACGGCATAATGCACGATGCCATCTACCATGAATATCGGATCAGAATGAGTAGTTGGATGAGAGGTCTCGAAGCAGCCGCCTTGGTCGATTGCCACATCCACCAATACGGTGCCCGGTTCCATCAGCTTCAACATATCCTTTGTGATGAGGTGTGGAGCCTTGTCTCCCGGAACGAGTACGCTGCCCACCACGATGTCTACATCTGAAAGTTCTTTTCGGATATTGTGCTCATTGGAATAGAGGGTGTGCACATTGATAGGCAATTCCATCTCCAGCTGGCGAAGACGAGGCAGACTGATATCGGTAATCCATACGTCAGCTCCCAATCCAGCAGCCATTCTTGCTGCAGCTTCTCCTACTGTTCCACCGCCAAGAACCAGGACTTTGGCACGGTTTACACCAGGTACCCCGCTCATCAGTTTACCCTTTCCTCCCTTGGTCTTCTGCAGATAGTAGGCACCGTTGATAATTGCCATTCTGCCTGCCACCTCACTCATCGGAATCAGCAGCGGCAAATGATGGTTGTCTGTCTCCACCGTCTCGTAAGCCAGGCAGACAGCACCGCTTTTGATCATAGCATCTGTTAGCTCCTTGTCGCAAGCGAAATGGAAGTAAGTAAACACGAGTTGGTCCTGATGGATGAGTGGATATTCCTCGGCAATAGGTTCCTTTACCTTGACTATCATTTCAGCCTCACGATATACGCTCTGGATGTCGGGTAGAATCTTGGCTCCTACCTTTACATACTCTTCATCTGCAAATCCACTGTTCTCGCCAGCAGTATGCTGAACCATCACTTCGTGACCATGTCGAATAAATTCGGCAACTCCGGCAGGAGTCATTCCCACACGGTTCTCATTATTCTTAATTTCTTTTGGAATACCTATTTTCATGATGTTATGGTTTTAAAGGTTCTACATCATTTTAACGGTATAAAGTTAGTGAAAAAATCAATAGGTTGTATCGTTTGTATAGAAGATTTAACATATCTTTCTTGCTTGGTTGAGATTAGAACATAAAAAAGATTAAAAAAGATGGCTTCTATCATCTTTTTGCTTATCTTTGCCCTCGTAAGCGTTTTTAACTTAATAAATGGAGGGCTTATTATGAATGTAAATACAGGTATCAAGCAAGCCGTGATTTTAGCCATAGGCATTATCATGCTTGGATTTTGTATCAAGTCGGGACTTGAAAGTGTGATAGCTAAAGACCGGAAGGTGGTAGTAAAAGGCTTAGCCGAAAAGGAGGTTGAGGCTGATAAGGTGACATGGCCTATCGTTTCCAAGGAAATAGGCAATGACCTGCCTGAACTCTATCAAAAAATCAACGCTACCACCAGTACCATCCGTCAGTTCCTGCTGGCAAATGGCGTGAAGGCAAGTGAAATTAATGTCAATGCTCCTGTGGTCATCGACCTCAATGCTGAGCGATATGGAGAAAACCGCCAGGGCTATCGTTATAACATCACGTCGATTATCACCGTTACTTCGCATAACGTGAAACTGGTTCGCGGCATCATCGCCCGTCAGGGTGACCTGCTCCAGAAGGGCGTCGCTATCGTGGATGGTGGCTACGAGAATCCGGTGAAGTATGAATATGTTGCTTTCCGACAGATGAAACCTAAGATGATGCAGGAGGCAATAGAGAATGCAGAGAAGACTGCTGCACAGTTTGCCGAAAACAGCAAGAGTAAGATTGATAAAATCATGAATGCCGACCAGGGACAGTTCTCGATAGAGGATAGAGATTCCAACACTCCTTATATAAAAAAGGTAAGGGTGGTGACCACGGTTACCTATTCCTTGAAAGACTAGTTCCTTGAAAGACTAGTAAAAATCTAGTAATCGGAAAAATCTAGTAATTTATATATCAATGTACGAAATGAAAAAAATGATTTGCATGGTGATGACTGTTGCATCACTAACCTACACAACCCAGACAATGGCGCAGTCGCCGGGATTGCAGAAGAAGGTGAATACTTACTTTCTGCAGTCGCTGAAAGCGCAGCAGAAAGCTTTGGAGAAGGAGGGCAAGGCTGAATTTGCCCAAAACGCTCCGCTTGAAACCAAGTTGCAGCAAGCGATAGACGGCAAGGACATAGCCAGCTATCAGAAGATGGTGTGGAGTGCGTGGTGCGATGCCAACAGGAATTTGCAGGAGGAGAAACTCATTGAACCTGAAGATTTGAAGTTGGCAAAGAACAGCTCCTGGAATTTGCCTCAGTGCCTGGAGCCTAATGCGGTGATGCCTTATTATTATGGTAAGAAGGGAGTAGCTGCCGACGGTAAGTTCCCGCTCTTCCTATATGTCCACGGATCGGGTCCTAAGGACCATGAGTGGTCGAATGGCATCAAGCTCGGACTGAGCTTCCAGGATTCTCCTTCCATCTATTTCATCCCTCAGATTCCTAACGAGGGTGAATACTATCGCTGGTGGCATCTGTCTAAGCAGTATGCTTTCGAAAAGCTGATTCGTCAGAACCTGGTGAATGGAGAGGTGGATGCCAACCGTCTCTATGTGTTCGGTATCAGCGAGGGTGGATATGGCAGTCAGCGACTGGCATCATTCTATGCAGATTATTGGGCAGCAGCTGGTCCGATGGCTGGTGGCGAACCGCTGAAGAATGCGCCTGTAGAGAACTGTGCCAACATCGGTTTCTCCTTCCTCACGGGTGCTGATGATACCGGTTTCTATCGCAACGATCTTACCTGGTACACTCAGGTGGCATTCGATTCTGCACAGCTCGCCCGTCCGCTGGCAGTGGATAAGACGCCTATCTTCCGTCATCGCATCCAGCTCTTGCCGGGTATGCAGCATCACATCACCTATGGTCTGACTACTCCTTGGCTCAAGCAGTTTGTTCGCAATCCATATCCTAAGACCGTACTTTGGGAGGATTTCGAGATGGATGGAAGACATCGTTCCGGTTTCTACAACCTGCAGGTGCTGGCTCGTCCATCAGAGCAGAGAACTTACTATGAGATGGATATCGACAAGAACGTGGTTTCCATCAAGGTGAGCAATGTGGATTATACCACTATCTTGAAGGATAAGCAGTGGGGCATTGATCTGAAGTTCAACCGCAGCTATTCCGTAGCTACAGGTGGAAGGCTGAGAGTTTATCTCAACGACCAGTTGGTTAACCTCAATGAGCCTGTAACCATCATGGTAAATGGCAAGCAGGTATTCCACGGTATTGCCAAGGCTGATTTGCAGGCAATGGTGAACAGTTGTGCGGAATACTTCGACCCATGCCGCGTATATCCTGTTGCAATCGATTTGGCTTATTAATTAAAAAAAATGAAGAAAAATGTTTGTCTATATGCCATGATGGCTTTAGCCGTTATGGGATGTTCGCAAAACAACAAGAAACAGGAAGGCATCTCAAAGGGGCTGCCTTCTCGTGTTGAGTCTGAGAGTAAGGCTGAGAAGGTTGGTCAGTCAGTAGCTGGCAGTAGTAATCAGTCTGCTTCTGTTGGAAAGATACAGGTGCTTACAGCTTCCGATTTCAGGAAGAAGATTATGGATTACGAGTCTCATCCCGAAGAGTGGGTGTTTGCAGGCTCCCGTCCTGCCATTATCGATTTCTATGCCACCTGGTGTGGACCTTGCAAGATGATGGCTCCCCTGGTAGAATCTCTTGCCGGAAAATATGCCGGCAAGATAGATTTCTATAAGGTGGATATCGACCAGGAACCCGAACTGGCTTCCGTCTTCGGCATCCGCAGTATCCCAACCTTCCTCTTCATCCCGATGAAGGGCAATCCCACTATACAGATGGGCGCCATGCTGAAGGAAGATTTCGAGGAGATTATCGGGAAAGTGATGGGGAAGTGATAAATGGTAAATGGTGATTTACTGCATACTTATAAGTAGGTATTTCTTGGCAAATACCTAGTTTTGATGATGCCCGAAATTTGGTGGTTTGTCAGATAATACCTAAATTTGCACTCGGAAAAAATGTTTAATGTAATTAAAAGTATTATAGTATTATGATTATTGAAAATGTTCATGCAAGAGAAATCTTGGATTCTCGTGGCAACCCTACAGTAGAGGTTGAAGTTTCTTTGAAGTCTGGTATCGTAGGTCGTGCATCGGTTCCTTCTGGTGCATCTACTGGTGAGAACGAGGCTTTGGAACTTCGTGATGGTGACAAGAACCGCTATGGCGGCAAGGGTGTCTTGAAGGCAGTAGAAAACGTGAATCAGGTAATTGCGCCTGCTTTGGCTGGCTTTTCTGCCTTAGAGCAGCGTGCCATAGATTATAAAATGTTGGAACTGGACGGCACCAAGACCAAGTCAAACCTGGGTGCCAATGCCATCCTCGGTGTTTCTCTGGCTGTGGCTCATGCTGCTGCTGAGTATCTCCACATCCCATTGTATCGCTACATCGGCGGTTGCAATACTTATACTCTTCCTGTTCCTATGATGAACATCATCAATGGCGGTGCTCACTCTGATGCGCCTATCGCCTTCCAGGAATTTATGATCCGTCCTGTGGGTGCTCCTTCCGAGAAGGAGGCTATCCGTATGGGTGCTGAGGTGTTCCATGCTTTGGCTAAGCTCCTGAAGAGCCGCGGTCTTTCTACTGCCGTAGGTGATGAGGGCGGTTTTGCTCCTGCACTCGATGGTATTGAGGATGCGCTCGACAGTATCTGTCAGGCTATCAAGGATGCCGGTTATGAGCCAGGTAAGGACGTGAAGATTGCCATGGACTGTGCTGCCAGCGAGTTTGCCGTTCAGGAGAATGGTGAGTGGTTCTACGATTACCGCCAGTTGAAGGATGGCAAGAAGAAGGATCCTAATGGTAAGAAATTGACTGCTGCTGAGCAGATCAAGTTCCTGGAGGAACTGATTACCAAATATCCTATCGATTCTATTGAGGATGGTCTTGATGAGAACGATTGGGACAACTGGGTGAAGTTGACCGCTGCCATCGGCGACCGTTGCCAATTGGTAGGTGACGACCTCTTTGTTACCAACGTGAAGTTCCTGGAGAAGGGTATCAAGATGGGTGCTGCCAACTCTATCCTCATCAAGGTGAACCAGATTGGTTCTCTCACCGAGACACTGGATGCTATCGAGATGGCTCATCGTCATGGTTACACCACCGTTACTTCCCATCGTTCTGGTGAAACCGAGGATACTACGATTGCTGATATTGCCGTAGCAACCAACTCTGGTCAGATTAAGACAGGTTCTATGAGTCGTACTGACCGTATGGCTAAGTACAACCAGCTTATCCGCATTGAAGAGCAGTTGGGCAATAATGCAGCTTATGGTTATAAGAAGTTGAAATAAAACAATTTCACCATGACTATACACATATAATATAGAATAGATCAGATACGAAATAGATGGGCATGGATGACCGTGAGGGTTGTCCATGCTTTTTTATCTTCTATGATGTATCTGCATCTTCACATACTTTACTGATAACTTCGGTATATTTTATAGGTTAAAAACAAAAAGAATGCAATGACAAACGTATTGATTAGTGCTGCCGGACTTTGTGGTGCCACCATTATCGGTGCCATTCTGGGCTTCTTCGTCAAGGAGTTGCCCCATAAATGGAACGATGCTGTGTTGGGATATTGTGCCGGAATCATGCTGGCTGCTTCCACGTTGGGACTGATAGTGCCAGCCTTTGAACAGACCGGTCTTTGGTGGCTGGTAGTCATCGGCGTGATGGCAGGCGCCCTATTCCTGAACGTGCTAGACTTGGTGACTCCCCATCTTCATCATATCACGGGACTCGATCCCGAGGAGCATCGCAACAATGCCCGACTCGGCCATGTGATGCTTTTCGTGATGGCGATAGCCTTGCACAAACTGCCCGAAGGCATGGCGGCAGGAGTGAGTGTCTGTTCATCAGAAGGTGCCACGGAGTGGGGTGTTTCCTTCGGTATCGCCCTGCAGAATATCCCCGAGGGAATTGTCATCATCGCTCCTTTGATGATGGCTGGTGTTTCTGCAGCCCGTACCTTCTTTATTTCCATCTTCATCGCCCTGCTCGAAGTGGTAGGCATTCTGTTGGGTTTCGGTTTGGGCTCAGCCTCTACCACCTTCCTCCCCGTGATGCTGGGCTTTGCCGGTGGTGCCATGCTTTATGTAACGAGCGATGAGATGATTCCCGAAACCCATGCACATGGCTTTCAGAAGCAAGCCACCTACGCCCTTCTCCTGGGCTTCATCACCTTTGTGTTGATGGAGAAATGTGTATAATCAAATTCTGATGAGGAGCATATAGCAAAGGGTACAGAAAGTTGAAGCCCAACTCATGCATATCATAAGTATGATACTTAGCCATCGTAACCATGATACTTAGCCATCGTAACCATAATACTTAGCCATCGTAACTATCTTGTTTACCCCTTACTTACCCTCCCTCCCCTAGAAGGGCAAGTCGGGGCGGTATCCTGCAGAAGATAGTCGTTCTCTAAGAAAGAGTGTGGGTGAACACTTGGCAATGAAGTCGGTGAAGGGTGAACCTCGATGCCAACCTTTAGCGTTAATAATGTGTTAAATATACCCCATAACCCATTATAATATAGACTCTTATATTTCTAGCATGCGCTGTATATACAAAGTTCTTTTTACTAGGGTTCACCCCGAAGCCGAAAAGGTGAATACTTAGGGCAAGTGTTCACCCCGCTGTTCACCATTCGGTAACTTAAGATTGAAAGTACTTGTTTATTCTATGTTTATTCTTCCTTGATTTTCCAATCTCTGATAGTTCTCTGGGTACTGTCGAAGCTGATACCGATTTTAACCAGTCGCTTACCTTCAGAATGATAAGGCAACATGTAGCCTTTTTCGTCTATCTGAGCCAAAGCTTCTTCTGCACTTTTATCTACCTTCAGTTCGAAGACGTATATCGTATCTGGCATGTGCATTACAGCATCAGCCCTGCCGATGGCGCTCTTCACTTCCGTACGGATATAGATGTTGAGGAAACTGAACATCAGATAGAAGATAGTCTGATAATGCTTCTCGTTGTGATTCTCCAGATCGTATGGTATCGTAGCCATATAGGTGCGCATGTGTTCCAGTGCCGCCTCGATATCATTCCGGTAAACCGCCTTGCAGAACCCCAAAAGGAAGGCATTGTTGTCAGAACGGCGAGGATTCACATAATGGGGAATCAATGAATTGAGCAGTCCGTCGCGTACCTCTTTGTTTGGGATGCCCAGAGTATATTCCTGAAACATCGGCTCATATTTCTTGATGGTCAGATAGCCACTCTGGTAAAGCAATGGCAAGGCATCTGTCATTTCTTCTGTAGATTGGTCGAAGGAACTCAATACCGCCTCCTGACTTTCCAATGTAGAAAGATTGACATGATACTTATCAAGAAGTTTCAAGAGGAAGGACGGCGTGCCGGAACCAAACCAGTAAGGAGCAATCTTTCCTGCATTCAGTGCCTTTACCAGACTGAAAGGATTAAAGATATCTTCTGATTTCTCACTGAAATGATAACCATCATAGAATTGCGTCAGCTCTTTCAGGCACTCCTCATACGTCATATTCAGTGCTTCACCCATAGCTTCAATGTCCGGTTTCATCTGCGTGGTAAGTTCTGTCTTGCTGATGCCGCAGATGGCTGAATACTGGTCGAACAAACTGATATTGTCGAGGTTGTTGAGTTCGCTGAAGATGCTGAGCTGCGAGAACTTGGTGATACCAGTGATGAAGGTGAACTCCAGGTATGGATCGAGCATCTTCAGAGGACTATAGAAGTTCTGCATGATGCGGCGGAGCGGTTGCAGGTTCTCTTTTTCATGCACTACGTCCAGCAAAGGGGCATCGTATTCATCGATGATGACTACAGCCTTTTCGCCCGTCTTCTCGTAAGCTTTCTTCACTAGGTCTTTTAGGCGGAGGTTTGCATCCACCTGATGAGTCTTATACCCCCAGATAGTCTCCTGCTCTTCAAGCATATCAGCCAGATATCTTTCCAACTGCTCTATGGTCATGTGCTTGGCACCGCTCAAGTCGAAATGAAATACAGGATGCTTCACCCAATCCTTTTCATAATCAGCAATGGCTAATCCTTCGAAAAGTTCCTTTCTTCCCTCGAAATAGGCTTGGAGGGTAGAGGCAAAAAGCGATTTGCCGAATCGTCTTGGGCGACTCAGAAAAACATATTTCATCCCTTTTTCTCTAAAATCCACGATGTATTTGGTCTTATCTACATAGAGATAATTTTTCTCGCGGATTTCTTCAAAGGTCTGAATTCCTACAGGATATTTATTTACTATTTTTGCCATATTCTTACGCTCTTTACGTTTTGCGCTGCTAAGGTACGAAGAAAAACTGAATTAGCCAAGCATAAATGCAAATATTTATTCTGCCCGTCATCTTATTCTTGGTAACCTGGTTTGCCCCAAAGGGTATGTAAATCAGGAACAAAAAAGCGGAGCGTGATTTCACAACCACACTCCGCGCAAACTTAAACAACCAATAAAAGAAATAGATTGATCGTTCAATTGTTATATCTGATGAAGAGTAGCTCTTGTTAGAGCTTTGTTTTTTTTTATCTGTCAGAAATATGTCTTATCTATTTTGAAGACATTGCTGATTAGCGGATGAACAGGAGTTCACGATACTTAGGCAAGGTCCAGAGCTCATCGGCTACTGTCAACTCCAACTTGTCAATCTGATAACGGATTTCCTCCATCTTTGGAGCTACTGTGTCATGATAAGCAATCGCCTTATCGTGCTCATTCTCAATCTTGTTGGCTACCTTGCGGGCATTTACCAACTCCTCAACACCGGTCTCGATGATCTGAGTGCGCTCGGCAATCTTCTTGATGATATTGATGTTGCGGGCAGTCAACTTCTTGCCTTCCTCGTCACCGAAGATGTCAATCATGTTCTCCACATTCTTAGCCAACTGACTCTGATAGTGAGTAGCCACAGGGATGATGTGGTTCATGCTCAAGTCACCCATTACACGAGCCTCAATCTGAATCTTCTTGGTGTAGGTCTCCCATTTCACCTCGTTACGAGCTTCCAACTCGTTCTTCTTCATGACGCCCATATCCTCGAACATCTTGATAGATGCAGGGTCGAGATAACGCTCGAAAATCTTAGGACAGCTCTTCTCGCAGTCCAGACCACGCTTAGCTGCTTCCTCTACCCACTCATCTGAGTAACCATTGCCATCGAAACGGATTGGCTTGCAGGTCTTCAAATCTTGACGAACGATATCGATGATGGCAGAAGTCTTGTCCTCACCCTTGGCAATCAACTCATCCACACGCTTCTTGAAGTCGGTCAAAGCTTCGGCTACAGCTGTGTTCAATACGATCATTGCTGATGCACAGTTAGCCTCAGAACCTACGGCACGGAACTCGAAACGGTTACCGGTGAAGGCGAATGGTGATGTACGGTTACGGTCGGTGTTATCAATCATCAACTCTGGAATCTCAGGGATATCCAACTTCATGCCCTGTTTGCCAGCCACGGTGAAGAGATCCTTCTTGTCGGCTTTCTCAATGTGCTCGAGAAGGTCGGTCAACTGCTTGCCGAGGAATGAAGAGATGATTGCTGGAGGTGCCTCGTTGGCGCCCAGACGATGTGCATTGGTTGCACTCATGATAGAAGCCTTGAGCAAACCGTTGTGCTTGTATACCCCCATCAAGGTCTCTGTGATGAAGACTACGAAACGGAGGTTGTCCTCTGGTGTCTTACCAGGACCATGGAGCAGAATGCCGGTATCAGTTGCGAGACTCCAGTTGTTGTGCTTACCGGAACCGTTGATGCCTGCGAATGGCTTCTCATGGAGAAGTACGCGGAAACCGTGATGGCGAGCCACCTTCTTCATCAAGCTCATCAGGAGCATGTTGTGGTCAACGGCAAGGTTGGTCTCCTCGAAGATAGGTGCCAACTCAAACTGGTTTGGTGCCACCTCGTTGTGACGGGTCTTGCAAGGAATACCGAGTTCAAGAGCCTGGATTTCCAAATCCTTCATGAATGCCTGAACACGCTCTGGGATGGCGCCGAAGTAGTGGTCGTCCATCTGCTGGTTCTTGGCAGAATCGTGACCCATCAGGGTGCGGCCAGTCAGCATCAGGTCAGGACGTGCAGCATACAAGCTTTCATCTACCAGGAAGTACTCCTGCTCCCAACCGAGATTGGAAATAACTTTCTTGACATCAGGGTTGAAGTAGTGGCAAACCTCTGTTGCTGCTACGTTTACAGCGTGCAATGAACGGAGCAATGGAGCTTTATAGTCGAGAGCCTCACCTGTATAAGAGATGAAGACTGTAGGGATACAGAGTGTATCGTCGATGATAAATACAGGAGATGTTGGATCCCATGCAGAGTAACCGCGTGCCTCGAAGGTAGAGCGGATACCGCCAGATGGGAAAGATGATGCATCAGGCTCCTGCTGAACGAGCAACTTACCTGAAAATTCCTCAATCATACCACCCTTGCCGTCATGCTCGATGAAAGCATCGTGCTTCTCGGCAGTACCTTCTGTCAGTGGCTGGAACCAGTGGGTGTAGTGTGTTACGCCATTCTCGTCAGCCCACTGCTTGATGCCTTTGGCTACGGCATTGGCGATGTTACGGTCGAGACGAGCTCCGTTGTCGATGACATCTACCAGTTTCTCATAGACGTCGGCAGGGAGATACTTGTACATCTTCTGTCGGTTGAATACCTTCTTTCCGAAGAATTCACTTGGTCGCTCGCTAGGAGCGGTTACCTCAACAGGCTTTCTCTTGGAAGCCTCTGAAACAGCTTCAAATCTTAAGTTGCTCATACCTTATATTATTTTTAGTGAAGAGTGAAGAACGAAGAGTGATGAATTCATTTGCTTCTCTCTTGTTCTTTTCTTCGTTTTACATATTGTTCTTATCTTTATGTCTTATGTGAGTCACGAGAGATTCAAGCAAGAAAGCTATAGAATTCTTCACTCTTCACTCTTCGTTCTTCACTTCATTTATTTTCCCAGCCATTTGGCAATTCTCTCCATGGCTTCCTTGCAGTCCTCATGCTCGCCAAAGGCGGTGAGTCGGATGTAGCCTTCACCTGATGGACCGAAGCCGACACCTGGAGTGCAGACTACGCTGGCACCATAAAGCATCTCTTCGAAGAATTTCCAGCTAGGTGTATTGTTTGGCGTCTTCACCCAGAGATAAGGTGCATTCTCACCGCCATATACTCTCAAGCCGAGTTTCTGGAGTTCTGCTCTCATGAAGTGGGCATTCTCCATATAGTAGTTGATGGTTGCCTTTACCTGTTCCTTGCCCTCTGGGGTGTAGATGGCTTCGGCAGCACGCTGGCTGATATAGCTGGTACCATTGAACTTGGTGCACTGGCGGCGGTCCCAGATAGGATTCAATGCCACTTCCTCGCCGGCCAGTGTCTTTGCCTTCAGTTCCTTTGGAACGATGGTGTAACCGCAGCGCACACCAGTGAAACCGGCAGTCTTCGAATAGCTGTGGAATTCTATTGCCACCTTTCTGGCTCCACGGATTTCGTAGATGGAATGAGGAATTTCCGGGTCGGTGATATATGCCTCGTAGGCTGCATCATAGAGGATGATGCTCTCGTTCTTGATAGCGTAGTTTACCCATTTTCTGAGTTCCTCCTTCGAGATGACCGTACCCGTAGGGTTGTTTGGATAGCAGAGGTAAATCATATCTACACGGTGGTCAGGAATCTGAGGGATGAAGTCATCGCTTTCATCGCAAGGCATGTAGGTTACGTTACTCCACTTGCCATTCTCAAAGATTCCCGCTCTACCTATCATCACGTTAGAATCTATATAAACCGGATAAATCGGGTCGGTAACGCCGATGTTGTTATCCCATCTCAAAATCTCCTGGATATTTCCCGTATCGCTCTTGGCTCCATCGTTCACGAAGACCTCGTTGGCATCGAGATGAATGCCACGGGGCAGGAAGTCGTTCTTGATGATAGCCTCGCGGAGGAAGTCGTAGCCTCGCTCCGGACCGTAGCCTCGGAAGGAAGCCTGCACAGCCATCTCGTCTACAGCCTTGTGCATTGCCTTGATGACGGCAGGGCAGAGAGGCTGGGTTACATCACCGATGCCCAGGCTGATTACACGCTGCTTTGGATGTGCAATCTTGTAGGCTGTTACCTTCTTTGCGATGTCGGCGAACAGGTAATTGCTTGCCAACTTCAGGAAATGTTCATTAACTAATGCCATATTTTGTTTCTCCTTTTATTGCGGTCTTTTTATCGACCTTATTATTATTTAAGTTTGCTCTTATTTATAATTCAATTTCTCCTTCGAATGAGAAGGCTGCAGGGCCCGTCATGTAGACATGGTCGTCAGCCTCACTGTGTTCTATCTGGAGAGTTCCGCCATCCATCACGATACTGCTCTTTCTAGAAGCACGCTTGGTCAGGGCTGCGGCTACGGCAGTAGCACAGGCTCCTGTTCCGCAAGCCATTGTAATTCCGCTTCCCCTTTCCCAAACTCTAGTTCTTATGACGTCTGTATCTGTCACTTGTGCGAATTCGATGTTGCAGCGCTGAGGAAAAGCCTTGTCTCTTTCCAAAATCTTACCGTAATGGGCGATGTCGATGGTGTCGATGTCCTCCACAAAGGTTACAAAATGTGGATTTCCCATACATACGTAAGTTCCTTCAAATGTCCTTCCGTCAGCTTCCAGCGTTGAAGGACCGATGAATTGCTCAGGATTTTCCAATATCGGTTTCAGCATGTCCACTGTCACCGATTCTACGGTTTTCGTGTTTTCCTGAATGTGCAATCTCAATATCTTGACACCCGAAAGGGTTTCCAGTCGGATGGTGTCTTTTCTCGTCAATCCCTTTTCGTAGAGATATTTTCCGATGCATCGGCTTGCATTGCCGCACATCATCGCTTCTGAACCATCGGCATTGAAGATACGCATGGAGTAGTCGGCTCGTCTGGCGTCATGCGGTTTACCGATGAGAACCAGTCCATCGCTTCCTATGCCCGTGTGATAAGCACTCCAGGCAATGGCTGCCTTCTCTGGGTCAGGGATGTTATACTGCTCGGTGTCTACATAAATGTAGTCATTACCCGCTCCCTGCATCTTGGTGAAATGAACTGTTTCTTTCATATTGCGTTGTCCTTTAAGTTTGAATTTCTTCTTTTATCTCTCACGTCTTGTCTCTTGTTGAGATTTGACTTTTTGCTAATCAATCGATATTTTCGATGACTATTTGTTTGATTTCGGTTGCAAAGGTACGACGATTTGTTGAAATATGCAAGAAAATAAATACAGAAATCTTGATTATTTTTCGCTATCTTACAATTTGTACCATAAAATTGCTTTCAGCCTTACAAATTGTAAGGAGAATGTGATAAGCCTCGATAAATTTAAAATGTTCGATAAAAAGTAAAAACGAAATGTTTATATTTTCTATAAAATGCTAACAAAATGTATTAATTTTGCAGTCGAAAACGAACATTGTGTTAAGAAATAGATGGGAAGTAATAACAACCAATGAAATCAGTTTTCAGTAGAGACAATCAATAAAGGTATTAACACATTATTAATTATTAAAGGATTATGAAGAAGATTGAGGCAATTATCCGTAAGTCTAGATTCGAAGATGTCAAGAAGGCGCTTTTAGCAGCCGACATCGAGTGGTTCTCTTATTATAATGTAAGAGGAGAGGGAAAAATGCGCCAGGCTCGCATTTACCGTGGTGTGATGTATGATACCAGCAGCATCGAGCGTGTGCTCCTGAACATCGTGGTTCGTGACAAGAATGTGGAACCAACCATCGCAGCCATCCAGGGTGCAGCACAGACCGGTGAAGTTGGAGATGGTCGAATCTTCGTGATTCCAGTATTGGATACCGTTCGAATCAGAACCGGCGAGCGAGGCGACATTGCTCTCTATAATGCAGAGAAAGAGGAATAAAGATACTTTGAACTTTGAGGTTTGAACATTGAACTTTATGATTAGTATAGAAGTTTTTGATAGAAAGACATTGTTATAATATTGTATTCAAATTTAACTATAAGATATTTATGAGCAGTTTATTATTGACAACACTCGATACGGGTAACACAGCGTGGATGATCATGGCAACCATCTTGGTGCTCTTGATGTCAATCCCAGGTATTGCACTTTTTTACGGCGGTTTGGTGCGCCAGAAGAATATCCTCAGCATCCTGATGCAGACGGTATTCATCGTGGCAGTGGTCAGTTTGATATGGGTAGCCTTCGGATATTCCTGGGCTTTCTCTACAGAATATGCGGATAGCGGCAACCCTTTGGCTTGCATCATCGGAGGTTTCGATAAGTGCTTCCTCCACGGCATCGGTTTGGATGCCATCATGCCAACGGGCATTCCTGAGCTCACTTTCGTGATGTTCCAGTGCATGTTTGCCCTCATTACTCCAGCCTTGATTCTCGGTGCATTCGCCGAGCGTGTCAAGTTCAGCGGTTATGTACTTTTCACCATTCTCTGGGTTATCATCGCCTATCTTCCAATGGCCCACTGGGTATGGGGCGGCGGTTTCCTGCAGGAGATGGGAGCCATCGACTTTGCGGGTGGTACCGTGGTTCATATCAATGCCGGTGTAGCCGCTTTGGTCATGGCGCTTTGTGTAGGCAAGCGTGATGATTATCGTGCTGGTCATCCTATCACTCCTCACAACATCACCTTCGTGTTCATGGGAATGTCGTTCCTCTGGTTGGGATGGTTCGGATTCAATGCCGGTAGCGGTTTGGCTGCTGATGGTCTGGCTGCCAATGCCTTCCTCGTAACCCATATCGCAACAGCTGCAGCAGCCACCACCTGGATGCTCATCGACTGGATTGTGAACAAGAAGCCAACTACGGTAGGTGCTTGTACCGGTGCTGTAGCCGGTTTGGTTGCCATCACTCCGGCAGCCGGCAGTACCGATATTTTGGGTGCTTTCTGCATCGGAATCATTTCCACCATTGTCTGCTTCTTCATGGTAGCGGTAGTAAAGGAGAAGTTCAAGTATGATGATGCCCTCGATGCTTTCGGCGTGCATGGTATGGGCGGTATCCTGGGTTCTATCCTCACCGGTGTCTTTGCCACACGATATGTAACCGGTGCCGAAGGCGTTGAAGGTGCTCTCTATGGAGATTGGCATCAGCTTTGGATTCAGGTGGTAGCCACCGTGGTGAGCATCATCTACAGCATCGTAGTTACCTTCATCATCTTCAAGGTAGTTGATAAGACGGTTGGTGTACGTGTTGACAAGCGAGTAGAGGAGGAAGGTCTCGATATCTACGAGCATGGTGAGAGTGCTTATAGCAACTAAAAGACATTTATAAGGATTTGTATGTAGAATGGGCAAGAAAGTATCATATTTTCTTGCCCATATTTATTATCTTTGCACCCGATATTTACATAAACTTCAAACTTAATCATAAACAGAATCATAGATGAAGAAATTATTTGTTTTATTGGTGATGGCATTGGCTACATGCAATCTCTTTGCAAAGTCAGACTTCGTACAGGTAAAGGACGGACATTTCGTTCGTGATGGTAAACCTTATTATTATGTAGGCACCAACTTCTGGTATGGCGCTATCCTGGGCTCAGAGGGACAGGGTGGCAACCGGGAACGACTCTGCCGTGAACTTGACAAGATGAAGGAGATGGGCATCGACAACCTGCGCATCCTGGTGGGTTCCGATGGCAAGCGTGGAGTGAAGACCAAGGTGGAACCTACCTTGCAGGAAGCTCCTGGCGTTTATAATGATACCATACTTGCCGGTCTCGATTATCTCCTGATGGAGATGGGCAAACGCAAGATGGTGGCTGTGCTCTATCTCAACAATTCCTGGGAATGGAGTGGTGGTTACGGCTATTATCTGGAGCAGGCAGGTTTGGGCAAGGCGCCACGTCCTGATGAGGATGGCTATTCGGCATTCATGAATTTCGTGGCTCAGTATGCTTCCTGTGATAAGGCTCACCAGCTCTTTTATGATTACGTGCGTTTCATTCTTACTAGAACCAATAGATATACAAAGAAAAAATATAAGGACGACCCTGCCATCATGTCATGGCAGATAGGCAATGAGCCAAGAGCCTTCAGCAAGAAGCAGTTGCCTGCATTCGAGAAATGGTTGGGCGAGACAAGCAAGCTGATCCGTTCACTCGATAAGAACCATCTTATCTCCATCGGAAGCGAAGGCAAGTGGGGCTGTGAAGGCGAGTTGGATTGCTGGGAGCGTATTTGTGCCGACCGGAATGTAGATTATTGCAATATCCATTTGTGGCCTTACAACTGGAGTTGGGCAAGAAAGGATCATTTGCTGGAAGATTTAGGCGTATCTTGCAAAAACACAAAGGAGTATATTGATGAACATCTTGCTGTTTGCGGTCGCATCCGTAAGCCGTTGGTGATGGAAGAGTTCGGCTATCCTCGTGACGGTTTCTCTTTCTCAACCTCTTCTACTACAGAAGGTCGTGATGGTTATTATAAGTATGTCTTCAGTCTTGTTGGCGACAATGCCGCCTCTGGTGGTTATTTTGCCGGTTGCAACTTCTGGGGCTGGGGCGGTTTTGCCCAGCCGAAGCACGAGCAGTGGCAGGTAGGAGATGATTACACCGGCGATCCTGCCCAGGAAGCTCAAGGTCTCAATTCCGTCTTTTCTACAGATAAATCTACGCTTGATGTAATCAAGACACAGGTTGATAGAATGAAGAAGATAGGAAAGTAGTCTTTGTTTCGTCTGCAGCCGCCTTAAGCCTTGAAGGGATAAATTCATTTGCAGTCCGCCTTACGCCCTGAACCAACGGTCACCGGCGCGAAGCGGAAAGGTAAAGGGCAGAAGCTCATAGCCCAGGGCAATCGCCCTGGGTTTTTTGTTTGTAATACCCCTGCGCCCTGTAGAGGGCAAAAGCTTTAAAACCACGTCTTTTTCTTAATATAATAATGTGTAATTCCATTTTCTCCTTAAATCTTCTAGTTCTTCCTGTATCCAAGTGCTTTTTAATGTTAAAACTTTATATTGTTTGGTGACAATGTTAGATGTTCTTGTTATATTTGTCAACAAATTAAAGAACTAACAATTATGACTAATGACTCATTTTCAATAAGATTGCGGGAAGCGCGCCTGATGATGGGGCTCAGCATGGATAAACTCGTAGAGCGGACCAACGGAGCCATCACCAAGCAGAGCATCTCCCGTTATGAGAAAGGCATCATGCGTCCCAAGCGTGATGCCCTGCAAGCCATAGCCAAAGCCCTCAATATCAGCGAGGCATATTTCAATGGTACCAATCTCAAGATAGATATGCCTATGCTCCGCACCACCTCCAATGGCAAGTTGTCCGAAGACGAGTTGCAAGCCCTAGAAGCAAAACTCTCTTTTTGGGCGGAGCAGTATCTAGCCAAGGAGAAAGAAGCGGGATTTCCTATTCGGTTCAAGAATCCGATAAAAGGCACCAGGGTATTAACGCTGGAAGATGCCATCCAGGCATCTAGCCTTCTTCGTGAAAAATGGCATTGCGGTGATGGTCCCATCGCCAGCATCCTGAGACTCTTGGAAAGAAAAGGCATCAAGATTCTTGCAGCCGACCTTCCGGAGAAAGTCTTCGGATTAAGTACTTGGGCAGATAAGAAGCATCCACTGATGATTCTCGATTTCAATCCTGAAAAGAGTAGTGTGGAGAAACTTCGTTTCACGGCAGTTCATGAGTTAGCCCATCTTCTTCTCCTTTTCCCGGAAAACAGTCCGTTGAAACTGGAGAAGCGCTGTGATCTCTTTGCCAGTTTCTTCCTTCTTCCCAAATTGGCGCTTATCGAAGAGTTGGGTTCCAGGAAGCGAGAGTTGATAACGCTGGAAGAGATGATAGACATCAAGGAACTGTATGGCGCCTCTCTCGCCGCTTCCATCATTGCCGCCAGAGATTACGGCATCATCACCACCGAGTATAAACGGGCATGGTATGCCGAGCATATAGAGCCTAATCCTCGTGAAATAGGTAATGGTCACTATGCATTTCCCGAGACATTGGGAAGGGAGAAGAGAGTCAATTCAATCATCAAAAGTATGGAGGAATAGAATATGCAGAATGAAAGTCAAAATATAGAATATAAGGAATCATGGCGTGATGAATATCTGAAATGGATATGTGGTTTCGCCAATGCCCAAGGTGGGCGTATTTATATCGGTGTAAACGACCAGAAAGAAGTAATCGGTTTATCTGATGCCAAACGGTTGTTGGAAGATATTCCTAACAAGATAGTTAATTATCTGGGCATCGTAGAAGATGTAAACCTTCTTATGGAAGGTGATAAAGAGTACATAGAGATTGTGGTTTCACCAAGTAATATGCCGATAGCCTATAAAGGCACGTATCATTATCGTAGTGGTTCTACCAAGCAAGAACTCAAAGGGCTTGCTTTGCAGCAATTTATTATGGAAAAGATGGGGCATTCATGGGATGATATTCCTGTTTATGGTGCTACTCTTGATGACATAGACCGCAATGCGATTGACTATTTTTTGCAATGTAGTATCAAAGCAGGTCGTATGGATGAATCAGAGGTCAATTCGTCCACAGAGCATGTATTGCGTAATCTTGGCTTGTTTACTAGGGAAGGTGAATTGAAGAATGCTGCCATTTTGCTTTTCGGCAAGCATGTTGGGCAGTTCTTTCCATCTGCGGTATTCAAGATTGGACGTTTTCATACAGATGAGAGCGATTTGATAATTCAAGATGTGATTGAAGGCAACCTGATTCAAATGGCTAGTAGGGTGATGGAAGTACTCCGAACCAAGTATCTGCTTTCGCCTATTCACTACGAGGGATTACAGCGCATAGAGCAGCTGGAGATTCCTGATAAAGCATTACGAGAGTTGATATACAATGCCATTTCTCATAAGGCTTATAATGGTCCTGCCATCCAGATGCGCATCTACGACCGCAGTATAGAATTGTGGAATTATGGTTTGTTGCCGAAAGAGTTGACACCGGCAGCCTTATTGCAGAAGCATTCTTCTTATCCTCGTAACCATAATATTGCCAATGTTTTTTACAAAGCAGGCTTTGTAGAATCATGGGGACGGGGTTTCAAGAAGATTGCCGAGGAGTTTGAACGTGCCAGCTTGCCATTGCCAACGATAGAAGAAAATGGAGGTGGCGTGATGGCGATTATCCAGCGCAAAACGATAGATGAAGTTATCGCAGAGCGTGATGGGGATGTTGGCGTAAATGTCGGAGACATGTCGGAAACAAATGTCGGAAACATGTCGGAAAGCGAACTATCTGAGCGCCAGTTAAATATCATTTCTATGATTAAGGAAAATCCCTTTGTTACGGGTAAGGAAATGTCGGAAACAATGTCGGTAACGCAACGTACCATAGAACGTGACTTATCTGTATTACAAAAAGCGGGAATAATTAGACATGAAGGAAGAGTGAATGCTGGTGTTTGGGTGATACTCGAACATGGAAATACGAATTCTTAATAGTGTTAGATATGAAGGAAAAAAATAATGAGCAAATTGTCTTCGAGATGTTCGAAGAGGTTGCAACCGAAAGCATCGCTGAGGCTCGGAATGCATACACCTATGAAGAAATTGACGGGTGCTATCAGGAGGCGAAAGAGATTGCTGATAAAGCAAGGATGAACTTGCAGGAGAAAATAAACAATAACAATTTTAAATAAATAATATGGCTAAGAATTTTGAAGACTTTAAAAGACTTTATCCTCTTTCAAAGACTTTGCGCTTTGAAGCGAAGCCTATTGGTGCCACTTTGGATAATATAGTCAAAAGTGGTTTGTTGGATGAAGATGAACACAGAGCTGCAAGCTATGTGAAGGTGAAAAAATTGATTGATGAATACCACAAGGTATTTATTGATAGAGTGTTGGATAATGGATGTTTGCCTTTGGAAGATAAAGGTGATAATAATTCATTGGCAGAATATTATGATAGTTATGTATCTAAGTCACAAAACGAAGATGCTAAAAAAGCGTTTAAGGAAATTCAGCAAAATCTTCGCTCTATTATAGCTAAAAAGCTAACTGACGATAAGGCTTATGCTAATTTGTTTGGTAATAAACTTATAGAGTCATATAGGGACAAAGCTGATAAGACAAAGATAATTGATTCAGATTTGATTCAATTCATCCATACTGCAGAATCAACTCAACTTGATTCAATGTCACAAGATGAGGCCAAAGAACTCGTAAAAGAATTCTGGGGCTTTACTACTTATTTTGTCGGCTTCTTTGATAATCGTAAAAATATGTATACGGCAGAAGAGAAGTCAACTGGTATTGCTTATCGTCTTATCAATGAAAACCTTCCAAAGTTCATTGATAATATGGAGGCTTTCAAGAAAGCTATCGCTAGATCAGAGATACAGGCTAACATGGAAGAGCTGTATTCTGATTTTTCTGAATACTTAAATGTTGAGAGTATTCTGGAGATGTTCCAACTTGACTATTACAATATGCTCCTTACTCAAAAGCAGATTGATGTCTATAATGCTATTATTGGTGGAAAAACCGATGATGAGCACGATGTTAAGATTAAAGGTATCAACGAGTATATCAATCTCTATAATCAGCAGCATAAAGATGACAAGTTACCAAAACTTAAGGCATTGTTTAAGCAGATTCTTAGTGATAGAAATGCAATATCTTGGTTGCCAGAAGAGTTCAATAGTGATCAGGAGGTCTTGAATGCTATCAAGGATTGCTATGAGCGATTGGCTGAAAATGTTTTGGGTGATAAGGTTCTCAAGTCTTTGCTTGGTTCTTTGGCAGATTATTCTCTTGATGGGATATTTATCCGTAATGACTTACAGTTGACTGATATTTCTCAGAAAATGTTTGGAAATTGGGGTGTGATTCAGAATGCCATCATGCAGAATATAAAGCATGTTGCTCCTGCAAGAAAGCATAAGGAGTCTGAGGAAGATTACGAAAAAAGAATTGCTGGTATATTCAAAAAGGCAGATAGCTTTAGTATCAGTTATATAAATGATTGTTTGAACGAAGCAGATCCTAATAATGCCTACTTTGTAGAGAACTATTTTGCGACATTTGGAGCGATAAATACTCCAACAATGCAGCGTGAGAATCTGTTTGCGCTTGTTCAAAATGCGTATACAGAAGTTGCTGTATTACTTCATTCTGATTATCCTACAGCAAAGCAACTGGCACAAGACAAGGCTAATGTTTCTAAGATCAAAGCACTGTTGGATGCAATAAAGTCTTTGCAGCATTTCGTGAAGCCTCTGTTGGGCAAGGGTGATGAAAGTGATAAAGATGAACGCTTCTATGGTGATTTGGCTTCATTGTGGGCAGAACTTGATACAGTAACACCGCTGTATAATATGATACGTAATTACATGACTCGTAAACCATATTCTCAAAAGAAGATTAAACTAAACTTTGAGAATCCTCAATTACTTGGCGGTTGGGATGCTAATAAGGAGAAAGACTATGCTACCATTATCTTACGTCGTAATGGGTTGTATTATCTTGCTATTATGAACAAAGACTCGAAGAAATTATTGGGTAAAGCAATGCCGTCAGATGGAGAGTGCTATGAGAAGATGGTATATAAGTTCTTCAAAGACGTGACAACGATGATACCAAAGTGTAGTACACAATTAAAAGATGTACAGGCTTATTTCAAGGTGAATACTGATGATTTAGTCTTAAATAGCAAGGCGTTTAACAAGCCGTTGACGATAACAAAGGAAGTCTTTGATTTGAACAATGTATTGTATGGTAAGTATAAGAAATTCCAAAAGGGATACTTGACTGCTACTGGTGATAATGTAGGTTATACTCATGCTGTAAACGTATGGATAAAATTCTGTATGGATTTTTTGGACAGCTATGATAGCACTTGCATATATGATTTCTCTTCTTTGAAACCGGAGTCATATTTGTCACTCGACTCTTTCTATCAGGATGTTAATTTGTTGTTGTATAAATTGTCGTTTACAGACGTATCTGTATCATTTATTGATCAGCTTGTTGAGGAGGGAAAGATGTATCTGTTCCAAATCTACAATAAGGATTTCTCTGAGTATAGCAAGGGCACTCCAAATATGCATACTCTTTATTGGAAAGCATTGTTTGATGAACGTAATCTGGTAGATGTAGTTTACAAGCTTAACGGACAGGCAGAGATGTTCTATCGTAAGAAAAGTATAGAAAATACCCATCCAACTCATCCTGCTAATCATCCTATTCTTAACAAGAATAAGGATAACAAGAAAAAAGAAAGCTTGTTTGACTATGATCTTATAAAAGATCGTCGCTACACTGTTGATAAATTTATGTTCCATGTGCCAATCACAATGAACTTTAAAAGTTCTGGTTCTGAGAACATCAATCAAGATGTGAAGGCGTATTTGCGTCACGCAGATGATATGCATATTATTGGTATTGATCGTGGCGAACGCCATTTGCTTTATTTGGTTGTAATTGATTTGCAAGGAAATATCAAGGAACAGTTCTCGCTTAATGAAATTGTGAATGATTATAATGGTAATACCTATCATACCAATTATCATGATTTGTTGGATGTTCGTGAAGACGAACGACTCAAAGCTCGTCAAAGTTGGCAGACCATAGAGAATATCAAAGAGCTGAAAGAGGGCTATTTGTCTCAGGTTATTCACAAGATTACACAGCTCATGGTTAAATATCATGCCATAGTTGTATTGGAGGATTTGAACATGGGATTTATGCGTGGTCGTCAAAAGGTGGAAAAGCAAGTATATCAGAAGTTTGAAAAAATGTTGATAGATAAGCTTAACTATTTGGTTGACAAAAAGGCAGATGTCTCTGTTTCTGGTGGTTTGCAAAATGCTTATCAGTTGACTAGCAAGTTTGATAGTTTCCAAAAGATGGGAAAACAGAGCGGATTCCTGTTCTATATTCCTGCATGGAATACATCAAAGATAGACCCAATTACTGGATTTGTCAACTTGTTGGATACACGCTATCAGAATGTGGAGAAAGCAAAGGTATTTTTCTCTAAATTTGATGCTATCCGCTATAATAAGGATAAGGACTGGTTTGAGTTTAATCTCGACTATGACAAGTTTGGTAAAAAAGCAGAGGGTACAAGGACTAAGTGGGCTTTATGCACCCGAGGAATGCGTATTGATACTTTCAGAAATAAAGAAAAGAACTCCCAGTGGGACAACCAGGAGGTTGACTTGACTGCTGAGATGAAATCTTTATTGGAGCATTATTATATTGACATTCATGGTAATCTCAAGGATGCTATCAGTGCGCAAACAGACAAGGCGTTCTTTACGGGATTGCTACACATTTTGAAGTTGACCTTGCAGATGCGTAATAGTATCACTGGAACAGAAACTGATTATCTGGTATCTCCTGTTGCCGATGAGAATGGAATATTCTATGATAGTCGTTCTTGTGGTGATGAACTTCCTGAGAATGCGGATGCTAATGGTGCTTATAACATCGCCCGCAAGGGACTGATGATGATTGAGCAGATAAAAGAAGCTAAGGATTTGGATAACTTGAAGTTTGATATTTCCAACAAGTCTTGGCTCAATTTTGCACAACAAAAGCCATATAAGAATGGATGATTACATTCCGCTTTCAACGTTGAATGACTTTATTTTCTGTCCGTACTCCATATACTTGCATAGCGTGTATATGGAGACGGATGGAGATTTATATAAAGCCTCTCCGCAGACCAAAGGTACTCTGGTGCACCAAGGTGTGGATGAAAAGAAAGGGAGTACTCGAAAGAGTGATATCATGTCGCTCCCAGTCTATTGTGATGAGTTAGGTATATCTGGCAAGATAGATGTCTATAAACATGACAAGCGTTTATTGATAGAACGTAAGAACAATCTCAAACGCATCTTTCGTGGTCAGATTTATCAACTTTGGGGACAATATTTCTGCTTGAAAGAAATGGGATATGAAGTTGAACAACTTGCTTTCTATGAAATATCGACGAATAAGATGATGCCAGTTGAATTGCCGGGAGAAATTGGAAAACAGGAATTGATAGGATTCATAGAACAGTTTAAACGTTATAATCCTGCTTCTACTACGATACAGGTAAATCCAAACAAGTGCATTCATTGCATCTATTGCAATCTTTGCGATAAAACGAATACTGATAATGTTTACACATAAAGACATAGAAATGCGAACCATATTCGTGGTCAATTGCATTGAGCACGACCGGAGTCTTCGAGTAAATAGCGGAGAACTGATGCTAGAGGAAATTGAAGGTGATAAGAAAAAGACCTTGACTAAGTTCCCCTTCCAAAAGTTGTTGGCTCTTTTCATCATCGGTCATATCACAGTTACTACTCCACTGATTGATAAATGCAAAAAGTATGGTGTTGCTTTAGTGGTGATGAAGCCTAATCTTCGCCCTGTTTTCTTTTGGGCAAACTCTGCTGAAGCAAACTATCTGCTTCGAAAAAGGCAGTTTGAATACAGTACCGAAGATCTAAGCATCGCTAAATGCATTGTATATAATAAGGTGTTGAATCAGAAAACTGCATTGGCAAAGACTCGAAAGAAGGATTGCTATACAGTGGATGCCATCAAGCAATGTGATGCTGCATTAGTTACTTTACCGGACATTGATGAATATAATCAATTGATGGGACTTGAAGGAACTGTTGCCAAAACCTATTTTTCGGCATATTATCAAAATCTAAACTGGAAGGGAAGACATCCAAGAATGAAGAGTGATGTACTTAATGTGACATTGGATATCGGTTACTCAATTCTATTCAACTTTATGGAGAGTTTCATTCGCATGTTTGGATTTGATCTGTATGTTGGTGTGTATCATCGATTATGGTTCAAACGTAAATCATTGGTGTGTGATTTGATGGAACCTTTTAGGTGCATCATTGATCATGTTGCATTGTTGGCGTTTAATAGAAAGCAGTTTTCTGAGAAAGATTTCACTCTTATAAAGCAGGAATATCATTTGAAATACGAGAAGTGTGCAGACTATTATAGAGTGTTTTATGATGAGTTGATTGCTCGTAAAATGGACATATTCAAGTTTGTTCAGCAATACTATCGTTGTTTCATGGGGTGTAAGTCAGTAAAAGAGTATCCAATATTTGAGTTTTAAATGATAATTGTTAGTTATGACATATCGGATGACAAGATGCGTACCAACTTTTCTAAAATGCTGAAAAGTAATGGTGCCATTCGTCTTCAGTTTTCTGTGTATGAGGTAAGGAATACAAAGAGAATTGTGGATAATCTTGTGGCTAAGATAGAGGCTTATGCTAAACACTTCACAGCAGATGATAGCGTAATTCTCTTTGATGTTGATTCTGATAAGCTTACTAAGTATGGTAATGCAATTCATAGGGACCAAGCTATAGTCTATTTCTGACTTGGCAAACCTTAGTCTTTATATTTTTGTAATAAAGCGTGTAACATGCTTATTTACAAGTCGTTCTTTGAAATATTGTACCCAATATTATGGGAAGGGGTGGTAATTCTCTTTAAAAAGATATGCAGAAGATGCCTTTATTTAAAGGATTTTTTGTATCTTTGCAATCGATAAGAGGCTAGTATGTTTCAATAATTTCTACTATTGTAGATTCCTACCAAACTCTGTCTAGATTCTTCGGGCTAGTATGTTTCAATAATTTCTACTATTGTAGATAACTTTATTTTTTTTATTTGATTTTTTTTGGCTAGTATGTTTCAATAATTTCTACTATTGTAGATTTCAATAGTAAGATCTTTAAATTATTCGGCTAGTATGTTTCAATAATTTCTACTATTGTAGATTTTCATTAGGCTTTGTAATTGAAGTTATAGGCTAGTATGTTTCAATAATTTCTACTATTGTAGATACAGATATGGAGTTTCAGGCAGAAAAAGATGGCTAGTATGTTTCAATAATTTCTACTATTGTAGATACAAACGAGAACCTGACCGACAAGGTAGCGGCTAGTATGTTTCAATAATTTCTACTATTGTAGATATTAATATTACGTTATCGTCTGCATCAACGGGCTAGTATGTTTCAATAATTTCTACTATTGTAGATCAAAGGTAATAAATATATTTGTTCCGTGCAGGCTAGTATGTTTCAATAATTTCTACTATTGTAGATCGGAACACCCTGGAATCCGCTGTTCGTCGGCTAGTATGTTTCAATAATTTCTACTATTGTAGATGGGGCTCGGGGCAAGCCCTCGCAGCGCAAGGGCTAGTATGTTTCAATAATTTCTACTATTGTAGATGAAGTGTAAAAGCTATCTATAAGAAATTCTGGCTAGTATGTTTCAATAATTTCTACTATTGTAGATTTCAAGACCATCGAGCAGCTTAGATACAGGCTAGTATGTTTCAATAATTTCTACTATTGTAGATATCTTTAATTGTTGGAGTATGGAAGAAATGGCTAGTATGTTTCAATAATTTCTACTATTGTAGATGAAGGTATATTATTATCTGTTTCTTTAGAGGCTAGTATGTTTCAATAATTTCTACTATTGTAGATTTCTTAGCGTCAACGTGAGCAAATGCACGGGCTAGTATGTTTCAATAATTTCTACTATTGTAGATTTCGGTATGGTTTACTTTATCCCCGATTTGGCTAGTATGCTTCAATAATTTCTACTATTGTAGATTCGTATGCGCTTTGCTCCGAGCACCAATGGCTAGTATGCTTCAATAATTTCTACTATTGTAGATTTGAATGTTGCACCTTTTTCCATTTCCTTTGGCTAGTATGCTTCAATAATTTCTACTATTGTAGATATAGTGGCGCTGCCATACCTTTTTTAGGGCTAGTATGCTTCAATAATTTCTACTATTGTAGATAGGGAGTAGGGGTTTCGCTCTATCTCCAGGGCTAGTATGCTTCAATAATTTCTACTATTGTAGATTAATCTGCTCATAGGTATTAATATTACCTGGCTAGTATGCTTCAATAATTTCTACTATTGTAGATCTATAAAATCAGCCTTTATAGCATAGCTGGCTAGTATGCTTCAATAATTTCTACTATTGTAGATTCCGCAACCTTTTGCGCTTGCTCGGCTTGCGGCTAGTATGCTTCAATAATTTCTACTATTGTAGATCTTCAACGTATGTCTTGATGCTATTCATAGGCTAGTATGCTTCAATAATTTCTACTATTGTAGATAAGAAAGACGGAAAGTTCTACACCGAAGAAGGGCTAGTATGCTTCAATAATTTCTACTATTGTAGATTCTGGTGTAATCACCTTGCTCTAGACGGGCTAGTATGCTTCAATAATTTCTACTATTGTAGATTCGTATGCCTTCATCATAGGGCAACCCTGGCTAGTATGCTTCAATAATTTCTACTATTGTAGATTAGTTATAGCGTTGAAGAAGGTGCGGAGGAGGCTAGTATGCTTCAATAATTTCTACTATTGTAGATATAGTAATATCACCACCTTTATAAGATGGCTAGTATGCTTCAATAATTTCTACTATTGTAGATGGAACTCATCAACGTTGCACGCCTCACCGGCTAGTATGCTTCAATAATTTCTACTATTGTAGATGAGGAACATCAAATCGAAAGGCCTTTCGAGGGCTAGTATGCTTCAATAATTTCTACTATTGTAGATTCTCTGAAAAATCTTAGATGCTCATCCTTGGGCTAGTATGCTTCAATAATTTCTACTATTGTAGATTCGAGGTGCTCGCCGCCCTTGTCGAGTTCTGGCTAGTATGCTTCAATAATTTCTACTATTGTAGATCTCTTCTCTTCCTTTCTTGCTTTTGTTGGCTAGTATGCTTCAATAATTTCTACTATTGTAGATTATCAATGAAGTCTTGAAGTTCTGACAGGAGGCTAGTATGCTTCAATAATTTCTACTATTGTAGATTGGTGCAAACTGAATCGAACAGTCTAGAGAGGCTAGTATGCTTCAATAATTTCTACTATTGTAGATAGTTACGTGAACCTCTTCGGGGTTCTCTGGCTAGTATGCTTCAATAATTTCTACTATTGTAGATTTCAGGAAGCAGACCACCTGGTGGGAATAGGCTAGTATGCTTCAATAATTTCTACTATTGTAGATTTTATTAGGTACGTATGCGAGTACCTTATGGCTAGTATGCTTCAATAATTTCTACTATTGTAGATCCAATGATAACCTCCTTTATGATGATAGGCGGCTAGTATGCTTCAATAATTTCTACTATTGTAGATTATAGTGATTGCTGCCATGATACATATAAGGCTAGTATGCTTCAATAATTTCTACTATTGTAGATGAGGATAATAAAATAAAGTTGTATATTTGGCTAGTATGCTTCAATAATTTCTACTATTGTAGATCATTATATTTATTCTTGTACTCCTCTACTGGCTAGTATGCTTCAATAATTTCTACTATTGTAGATCTGTGGCAATTGCCTTTTCTTCGTTCTGGCTAGTATGCTTCAATAATTTCCACTGTTGTAGATGCATTGCCCAAAAGAGGCAAAAGGCTAGGCTAGTAATTTTCCACAATTTCTACTATTGTAGATAATTCCATAAAGGTGCGATTTGGTTTATAGCCTGAAGGCAGAAGTTACATATTGTTGAAGATGAGGTAAAGAAAAAAGTGGTTGTTCGGAAATTTCGAACAACCACTTTTGCTAGTATGCTCGGCATGAGCTTATTCTAATGGGTGCAAGTCCCTAACAAGCCCTAATAGCGGGAATTGTATAGCCAATAGCAAGGGTGTCCACTGCGAGGTGGAATCTGAAAGAAGCTGGCGGCAAACATCTGACCTAACGTACAGAAACTTCATATAAGGCATTTGACCATGGATGAGATTGCCAGACAAATCAAAGTCCTATAGCTACTCGGAATGGTTGTTGTAAATGAAGTGGGTATAAGATGGAAAGAATAAGCCCTTATCCGAGGAGGTCTCACGGACATGGCGATTAGTTGCCTTTACGAAAGTCATGGAGTAAAGCTTGCTGTGAGAAGTCAGCAGACGCCATAGTAGTGGAGTTCTCGATAACGCTCCATGAAGGGCAGAACCTATAAATTAAACGATAGTAATTGAAACGTACCTTATGAAGGAAAGAATGCAGAAAACATTGGCAGAAGTCAAGGGCTGCCCACAGAAAGATAGGACGGAATCCGAAGGAAATGTGGGAGCGCAGACCTTCATGTGGATATGTGAAGACAACATCGTGGAAGTACCATTCGACAAGGAACACTTATTGGAGCGCATCATCAGTCCTGATAACCTACTCAAAGCCTACAAGGCTGTGCAGCGTAACAAGGGCTGTAGCGGTATCGACAAGATGTCATGTGAGCAAATGCTCCCTTGGCTCTTGGCTAATAAGGATGCCCTAATCCGTTCCTTGCTTGACGGTTCATACCGTCCGAACCCAGTAAAAAGGGTAGAGATACCCAAAGACAATGGAAAGATGCGCCTGTTGGGCATCCCCACGGTTATAGACCGTCTGGTTCAACAAGCCATCAACCAGACCCTAACTCCCATCTATGAGCGTCAATTCTCTCCAGGAAGCTACGGCTTCCGTCCGAGAAGAGGCTGCCATGATGCCCTAAGAGGTGCTCAGAAAATAATCGATGATGGCTACATTTATGTAGTTGACCTCGACTTGGAGCGTTTCTTCGACACAGTGAGCCATAGTAAACTCATAGAAATCCTCAGCCGCACGATAAAGGACGGTAGGGTGATAAGCCTTATTCACAAATATCTCCGCAGTGGTGTGATGAACAAAGGTATGTTCGAGGCAAGTGAGGAAGGCACTCCCCAAGGAGGACCGTTAAGTCCGCTTTTGAGCAACATCATGCTCAACGAGTTGGACAAGGAACTCACTCGCCGAGGTCTCCCTTTTGTTCGCTATGCCGATGACTCGATGATATTTTGTAAGTCCAAGCGTGCAGCCAAACGCGTGAAGGAATCTGTAACCCGATTCATCGAAGGAAAACTTCATCTGAAGGTGAACAGGGACAAGACAGTTGTGTCCTATGTGCAAGGTGTGAAATCCTTGGTTACTCCTTTTATGTAATGAAGGGCAAATGCCAACTCACGGTACACCCAAAAGCCAAATCCAAGATGAAAGCCAAACTCAAGGAGTTGACTTCCCGAAGCAATGGTTGGGGATATGCCAAGAGGAAGCAAAAACTTGAAGAGTACATAAGGGGATGGGTAGGTTACTATCACCTTGCCAACATGAAACGTTTCCTCATGGAAACTGACGAGTGGCTAAGGCGACGGCTACGTATGTGTATATGGAAGTCGTGGAAGAGGGTGAAAACGAGAATTGCCAATTTGATAAAGTGTGGTATAGATAAATACCAAGCTTACATGTGGGGCAATAGTCGTTTGGGGGATTGGCGCATAGCTGGCAGTTACATACTAAGTCGTGCGATAACCAACGAAAAGTTGAGCATGGCAGGCTATGCTACATTGATGGGTTCATACATCGAATGGCACCCAAAATAGGAACCGCCGTATGCGGAACCGCATGTACGGTGGTGTGAGAGGTCGGAAAACGAAAGTAGGAGAAAAACTACTTCGTTTTCCTCCTACTCGATCCAAGTCCTACAGCTTGATGCCGTATTTCCTGATGCCTTCTCCCATCATGACCCTTGCTGCGCGCCTTGCAGAATGAAAAGGCACTGTTTCGCAGACACTGTGCCTCCTTCATAATCCACATGTTCTCATACTCCAGTTTCACAAGCATGGCACTGAGTGTAGGCTGCGAAATCTGACAAGCCTCTGCCGCTCTCGCAAAATTGCGAAAGCGGTTGAGTGCCACAATGTATTTCAGTTGCTGTAAATTCATATCGTTATTCTATTTATATCATCAGTCAAATACAGGGCTTATCTTGCCTTGAACGTGCTCGCTTTGCGCCTTGTATTTTGCTATTGCCTTCTACTTATCGGTTAGTTTATCCAATTGTTCTTCCAGCAGTTCTGCTGCATCCGCTACGCAGAGTGGGCATTCTCTGAGGACCTTTCCTGTGCCCACCCCCTTGAGAAGTTTGCACTGGGTAGCTCCGTTGCGCTGCTGGAATTGAGTCATAATCTGTCGCATCGCCTTGACAGACTTAGCCTTATCCTTGGTGGCAAGGCCTAATACTACTCCAGCTCCTACTAGGGCGCCGCAGGTTCCTTCCATATTACCCATTCCTGCCGCAAAGGCATTGCCCACATTGCTAAGTGTCTCTTCGTCCATACCCGTATAATCATAATAGGTACAAACCACTGCCTGGGTGCAGTTGTGTGATCCACAACGCTTCTTTTCTGCTGCTATTTCTTTTCTTGTTTCCATCATTATTCTTGTTTCGTTTAAAATTCTGGTGCAAAGTTACGGTTTTTATGATAGATAAACGAAAGTTATTGGCTATTTTATTATAGACATTTTCTATCACTGCTGTCCCGTTTAGAAATCATCGGGCCTGAAAAGGCTAGGATATAGCCAAT
>OLVV01000050.1_pt1 | contig 80321 bp, 67 predicted proteins | sample 1673581 | NCBI WGS metagenome assembly OLVV01 (sample SAMEA103958116, study PRJEB25191) | human gut metagenome | biome: human-associated habitat [ENVO:00009003]; feature: intestine environment [ENVO:2100002]; material: feces | place: Germany | collected 2013/2015
AATAATGAATCCATTCTTATCTTATGTTTACTTTCTTGTATTTTTGATTGCTTGCTGTAGGATTATCCGGATTAGTCATCTGCAAATATCCTGCTGCAACAAGGGAGGTGATGTAACGCTCACGGTTCTTGGAATGCATGCTGACACCAATTCTGTCAAGTATCTCTTTGGTTGTACGAGGTACGGAACAGAAATTTACTATGTCCCTTTGCTTGTTAGACAATGATACTTTTGGAGTGGCAGAGTGTCTAAGTTGAGTGTCTAAGTCGGTGTCAGAGTGTCTAAGTTGAGTGTCTAAGTCGGTGTCAGAGTGTCTAAGTCCGGTGTCTAAGTCGGTGTCAGAGTGTCTAAGTCCGGTGTCTAAGTCGGTGTTAGAGTATCTAAGTCCGGTATCTAAGTCTTCGACTTGGTTACTTTTATCATGGACTTCGTTACCAACTTGGTTACTTTCTTCTCTCCAAACTGTGATGATAAATTCCTGTGCCTTGTCATTATTCATAAACGTGACATTGATGTCTTCGTCCAGTGCACGGGTTATGCCGCTACCAACACCAGTGTATGGCAGCAAGTATATAGCATTGTTAAAAAGGAACATATTGCGAGGCATGGATGTTCCAGCCTTGATGTCATCAATAGTGAGTCCGTTAGGCAATGCACCTGGACTGTGAATCTCAACACGATTGTCGAAAATGAAAATGCGAACAGGGGCTTTCATGTTCAACGAGCGATGTACAAGGCTGTTTACCGTGAACTCAACCAAACTTGTATAAGGTATTTCCAACTTACCCATGCTGTTAAATTCTTCTCCCACCTGCACATTATGCAGATTACGAGTGAAGAAATCCATGATAGTGTCATATTGATGAAGCAGATTCCCCTCCATATCTGCATCATTCACCTTGTCACGGAACACCTTGCTACCAACACTGTTGCCAGCAAAACAGATACACTTGGCTGTCATCATTGGCATCCAGCGCTGGGTGTATTTGCCAAACAGAAGCATGGCAGCAACGGTCAGTGTGCCATCGGGACGGATAAATCGCAGATTGCGAAGTATCTTCTCACAGTCATGTCCCTTAGCTATGGCAGAGCAAATCATATCAAGTGATGCTTCATTAAAAGCGTCACCTGTCAAGCCTTTCTTCTCCAACACTCTTTCAAAACGATTGCCAAGAAACAGCTTGATAGTCGTTGCATCAAGGTCGTTGACAGTTGCATCCCTAACACCAGCCTCGTCTGGTGCAAAACTACCGCAGTCGGTCATCATTTCTGCAAGTTCAGCATTATCGAACACTTTACGCTTGTCGGCACCATTCTTCACCCATACGATTCCCTTATTATCATGATAAGGCTTATTGAGTCCTTCCTTCACAGTAGCAATAACCAAGTTGCCATCCTCGACCTCAACAGTATCTATCTTTATCAGAATGGATGGCACTACGTTTTCTGAAGCAATATCACTCAATAAGTTGGTTGTTTCTTGTACCTCAGAATACGACAAGGCATTGGGTTCTCCGGTCTTATCCTTTATGCCAACTACCAACTTGCCACCATGTGAATTACTGAACGCCACTAACTCACAGGCAATATCATATTTGTCGAGAATGCGTTCCTTGAACTGCACCCCCGACACCTCGCCTGCCTTTATCTGTTTCAATATATCGTCCATCATTCTTTGATACATTCTTTGTTCAACAAATCGTTTACATCCACTTTCAGCAAATCAGAAATCCGTATTAAGGTTTCCAAGTCTGGTTGGCAAGTGTTGGTGCACCATTTAGAAATGGTTGCTTGGTCTTTACCCAACATTTCTGCCAACCACTTGTTTGAGCGCTTGGTTACTGCCAACATAATCTTCAATCTGTTTACATCTTTCTTTGCCATACATTATTATAAAATAGGTGAATACGCTTGCAAAAGTACGAAAATAATTTCAGAAAAAGGAACAATAGCCTCAAAATGTTTACGAAACATGCAAATAATTGAGTATTTCGCAATATTGCCCGTTTCATAAATAATCATAAAAACAAAGTAAAAAAAGGTGTTTTTTGGAAAATTAGATTTATCTTTGCATATATATTTGAAGGCGTTCTTTGCATATTGCAAAATACAGAAACGAGCAGAAGTCCGCTCGTTTCCATATTGTTACCTATATAATATAGGCAAACGCCCAACTTCTTGATTTTCAATCAAAGTCCAATTTAGAGCGAGTTACTAGACTATACTGGGTGTAATTTTGATATGCTCGGATAGCATATTCTTCATCAACGGTAACTTTAAAAATCGAGTTTATTTTTTCTATTTTATAGTGCAGATAGTCTTTGTATTGCAGGGAAATGTTATATCCTTGCAACAATGTGATGACTATGATTGCCAAAATCGTTATACTATAATACCTTTTCATACCTATGCGTTTTGTTGTCTGATACTATAAACTGCAAAAGTACTAATTTATTTTTAAACTCACGCACTTTTCTACATCATTTTTACATAATAATCTAGGGAGCAAATATTATGTGAGAAATGATGTAAAACGTTTGGCGGTTTGAGCAATTTGCCGTAATTTTGCACCGAGATAATTTTAATTAATATAAAGAGAAAATAGTATGAATGTATTGATAAAAACAATAGTTGGCATGGCATTTTTTATATTTGTCATGCAGAATGTATCTGCACAAACAGGTGCTGATAGTCTCTCGATATATAAGAGTATTAACTTAAATGAAGTGTCGGTAAAAGGTAATCGTCCTATAATAAAGGATGAAGGGAGCCTACGAACAGTACAGGTAAAGGGAACTATGCTTGCTGAGATGGGTAGCTTGAATGATGTATTGCGTGCTACCCCTGGGCTAATCATGAAAGGTGAAAAACAATTTGAGGTAATTGGAAAAGGTACTCCTAAATATTATATAGATGGTAAGGAGGTAACCAAACAGGATGTGTTGTCTACAATAAGGTCTAATAATATCGCAAAGATAGAAATCGAGAGCGAGCCTTCTGCGAAATATCCTGTTGGGACTGAAGCCGTGATTAATGTCGTTACTATTAAACCGATAAAAGACATGATTTCCTTAAACCTAGGGGAGTCAATGAGTTTTAAGCGTAAATATTCCAATAATCCATCACTTAGCTTCTTGATGAAAAAAGGATTTTGGACAACTAGTATCGACTATGACTATTCTATAAGTAGAAATCTTAATAAGGAAACTTATTTTAAGGAAATATATCATCCAGAAACAACTTTCCGAACAGATGAGGCAAACCATTTGCTTATGAAAGATGATACCCATTCGTTTACTTGGGGTAATGATTTCCAGTTGACGGACAAACATAGAATAAGTTTTGAATATTATTTTGAACATGAGAAAGAAAAGGATACCAACGACGAGATGATGTCGTTTAAAAATGGAACGGAACTAACTTATAGGGACATCTATAGGGTGGAAAAGGAACAAAGAAACTTACATAACTTTTCTCTTGCCTATAGTGGTGAACTTGGAGATAATTCTTCATTGGATGTGTCTGCTGATTACTCAAAACTTCATGGTAACAAATATACATCTAGTTATGAACAGAATCGAAAGGATATGAGTTCTACAGATGTTTTGACTTCCAGAAAGAGCAAGTATGACATTTGGACTCTTAATGCGTCTTATAGCACGACATTGTTTGATGTTTTGGATACAGAATTAGGTGCAAGGTACTATAAAACTCATCAAGTAACAGGCTATCATACTAATAATCCATCTGCTGTTGAGGAAAATGCGCAAAATCAGCAAGAGTTGTCGGACGAGGTTACTGCTGCATATATTTCACTCACAAGAAAATGGAAGAAAGTCTCTTTAACATTGGGAGGACGTTATGAATATGCCAATACGAATATAACAGCCAATGCTGTTGGGAATAAATATTCTGACGGAAACTATTCTTCTGTATTCTTGCCTTCTGCCAGATTGTTGTATAAACCAATAAAAGGTCTTACAATTCAAGGTGTTTATCGTAGAAGTGTTGAAAGGCAAGGATATATGGGCTTAAATCCTTATCAAGTCTATGAAGACTCCTTGAGTTATAGTATGGGAAACCGAGATTTGCGTCCTGGAGTTACCGATCGATATGCTCTTTACTTCTATTGGAAGTATTTCAGATTATATGGAGGGTATTCTCATACGAAGGATGAAATCGTCGAAGTGGATTATTGTCAAAACTTAGAAACAAACCAAATAGCAAGTATGCCAGTTAATTTCAAACGTACAGAAAGTTATTTTGTAGGGATTGGGTATTCTCAGACAATGGGTAAATTGCGCCTGAGTGCAACTGGATTTGTAAGATTCCCTAAATGTTCATATCTCTATCAAGGAAATATAGAGGAAGCAAATAAGCCTCTGACGGAGTTGGCTCTGAACATATATTATACAATAAATCCTACATTCAAGGCTGTCTCTGTTTTTACTTATCAAAGTGCGCATGATCAATTGAACTATTATCAGAAAATGGCTAATTATTGGTGTGTCGGTTTACAAAAAAGTTTGTGGAATGACAGGCTGGTCTTGAACTTGAATGTTACAGACATATTACACAAGGCTCATTATAATAACATTACGAGATATTATATAAATGCTAAGACAGGAACATTTGGAACAAATGATATGAGAGGTATCTCTTTGTCTGCTTCTTTCAAGTTGTTTAATAAAAAAATTAGCGTGGAGGCATCTAGAAATAGTGATGATGTGCTAAATAGAACTCGCTAAGCATGGGGCATATTATCACTTGGTGAAGAATCTGTTGGAATTGGGAAGCTAAATTTCTTTTGATATGGAACAGAAGAAATAATTCGCAATCAAAGGGTCTGTATGCCACTTCTCATCGTAGCATATAGACCTTTCTCCTGCACTATCGTCACTTAATGGGGAGGTTTTCCGGCACATTAATAATTCATTCCGAAATACCAGAGAGGGATGATGATTCCATGTCCCGTCTCGATATCGTCTTTTACGATACGTCCGTTTTTTACATCCTCTATCTGCTTTTTACCTTTCTTCTTTCCGCCAATCTCAAAAGTATAATCACCAATGGTAAAGTCGGAAACTCTAGAGGAAGTAACATCCTGTTTTTCTCTCATCTGATTGTAGAAGAAAGTTTCCCTTATGTTTCCAATATTGGGATTAGGGGTGAGTACAGACATCAGGCTTGGGTTATCGACATAAACTTTTTCTACCTTTCCAAGATTGCGCATCCCCGAAGTATCATCTCTGAGCAGACCTATCATTCCGGCACGTTCCAGATAGACGAGATAATCGGGCACGTTGTTCTTGCTTACCCCGATTTCCGTGGCAAGGTTCTCTACGCTTGGCTTGTAGGGAGCCAACCCCGAAAGAATAACGAGCATACGCTTTAGCTTGCGTGCTGTTGAAGCTTTCATATCAGCATATTGCGGAATGTCAACTTCTATCGTCTGGTCTATCACCTGCAGCATTCTCTGCGTAAAATCTCCCTCTATGGCAAATGGGTAATAGCCATGGTCGAGGTACGCTCTGAAAACAGGCAATGGATGTTCTACCCCCGGAATCTCTACCTGGTGATTGAGTATTTCGTCAAGACTGAAGACTCTGGTCTTGATTCCTTCAAACAGTTGCAGGTATTCCCTGAACGACAAGCCTTGCATCATATACATCAGTGCCCGACGGCTCAGATCAGCTTCTCCCTTCTTGATGTCCAATACCGATGAACCGGTAAAGATAAGGTTCAGGGATGGGTGCATGTCGTAAATCTGCTTCAGTTCTCTGCTCCAACCGGCATACTTGTGAATTTCATCTATATAAAGATGTGTACCACCCTCCTTGATAAACTCGTCAGCGAAGTCAATCAAGGAATGATTTGAAAAATAGATGTTGTCGGCAGATACATACAGGTGATGACCTTCCTTAGATAGCTTGATGCGCTGAAGTATCATGGTGGATTTTCCAACGCCTCTCGGTCCCACGATACCTATTAACCGTCCATTCCAGTTGATTTCATCATATTTATATCTGATGAAATCAAGCGGAGTACGTTTCAGCAACTCCGCCATGTATTCATATAGTTTATTGTCTATCATATCTTGCTCTTTTAGATGAATATCATTAAAAACTGCAGCAAAGATACAAATAATCCCTCAATGAGGGATAAATTGTTTCGAAAATCTCCCTCATTGAGGGATAAATTTAATTATTTTTATCCCTCATTGAGGGATTTTTGAACGTTTTATAGCATAAGGGCTATTATTTACATTCATCAACATAGAAACGACAAACAAAAACGGCGTAGTTGTGTGATAATCATACAATAGAGTGTATGAATTTCATACAATCCACCTTTCGGGCTGCCGGAATACTTGGCAGAAAGCAGGAGAATCCGTAACTTTGCAGCAGTTTTAAATAAATGACTGAACTTTCGCTTGTGGGGAAGTTAAGGGAAGTTAGGGAAGTTAAGGGACAAATGTCCTACGTTATACGACAAAAGACTATTGTCTCTTAACTTCCCGAACGAGCGAAGGGAGTGATAACTTCTTTAACTTCAATCAATTCCCTCACTTACGAAACTTGAATAATTAATATGAAAGTAAATAGTATGAAAGAATTGTTTTTGTTGACTTTGTTGGCATCTTCGGCTACAGTTTCTGCTCAAGAGGTAGATTCTGTGAAAACCCAGCATATCAAAGAAGTAGTGGTCACTGCTAAGAATCACGTTGCAATCAAAGATGGTGTTTCATACACTCCAACTCCTGAAGAACGCAAGTCTTCATCTAATTATTCTGCATTGCTGGCTCGTATGATGGTGGCAGGATTGCATGTAGATGAATTTACAAATAAAGTTGAGACAAATTGGGGCAAGGAAGTTCATTTCTTTATCAATGGTTTTGAGGCTAACGATTGGGAGGTGAAAACTCTTCGACCAAAAGAGGTGGCCCGTGTGGAATTCTTACAATCACCATCTGAGGCAAAATATAAAAACTATCAGGCTGTAGTCAACTTTGTATTGCGTGAATACAAATATGGAGGTTATGTAATGGCCGAGGCTAACCAAAGTTTTGGTAACTATGATAGTGGTGATTATGATGTCGCAGGAAAGCTGAAGAAGGGGCATATGACTTATCAGGCAATTGTGGGAGCGTATTATAAAAATGCTCATGAAATAAGAGGTAACAGAAATATCACTTATACTTATAATGATGCTTCTACGCTTAATAAAAAGGTTGACTATGAGCAAGTTGAAAAACAGCGAATTTATTCTACAGGTATCAGTGCCAGATATGATTCCAATAATCTGATTTGGCTGGTGCAAGCTGGTCTGAAATATAACAAAACTCCTGATATTTATACCCGACAGAACATTAGATACAATGAGTCTGAAGAGACTTCTTCTGTTTCTGATGCTACCTCTCAATCTCTTACACCCTATGTGAGCTCACAATTCTATCTGGAGGGACTGCCTCATCGTGCTTATGTATATGGTGGACTTTCTTTCTCCTATAACCACAACAAGGATAGCGAGGATTATCAATTAATGGAATCGGAAGGTCAAAGCATCATCAATGGAACAAGGGAAAATGCTTATTTGCCAAGCTTATGGCTAGGTTATGGATTGCCTGTTTATAAACAAAATTATTTGGTGTTTACTGCTCAACTCAACTCTGAGATTTATCGCACGAACTATTATGGAACCGCCGATACTTATCAGAAATTAGTGAACTCTTACTATTCCTTTGACTTAAATTATAATCATAAGTTCTCTAAAAAGTGGAGTGGCAGTTTGAAAATGTCCATACCTGTACAGAGTTATAAGGTTCAAGATGAAACAACGATGACAAAGGCTTATATTAATGGAGGCATGACGCTTAGTGGACGGTTTAATGAGAAGCATTCCGTTTATGTACAGGCTAACATCACTCAAAGTTCTATTAATCCTACTTACTACAATACAGTAGTGCGCCAGGACGATGAGGTGACAGGCAGTAAGGGTAATGCTGATTTGAAAACTGTACGCCAGGCCTATGCCCTTTTGTCATATACATGGATGCCTTCTAATTTGTTCTCTCTTAATTCATCCTTTAGTTGGGATAATATCATCAATGATATTGTACCTTATTGGCATGAAATAAATGGACTGATGGTAAAGGAGATGATTAATAGTGGCTCGTTCAATCCAATATATATCAATGTGACTCCATCTTTGAACCTTGCGCATGGTAAGATTCGTTTGAGTTCTAAAGTTTCGTATGTGCATGAATGGCATTCCGGTCTGTTTCATATAAACAACGGTTATTGGGGACTATATCCTACCTTGTATTGCAGACTAGGAAAATTCTGGGCTGTAAATCTCAATTACGCTTATAGTTCTGGAGAAGGATATATGCGTGGAAGTTCCAACCTTACTCGCTTCTCAGATAATTTGAAGTTAGGATTACAATATACCAAGGGAAATTTATTTGTTAAATTACAGGTTAATTCCCTCATACTTAAAAATGGTAATACGAAGAGTTGGCTTATCTCTGATTATATTGATAGTTATTCTTATCAAAGCCGTCCATGGGATAGACGCTATGTGTCATTATCTGCAAGTTATACTTTAGATTATGGCAAGAAGATTAATCATGGGAGCAATTTGAAATTTAACGGAACGACAAAAACGTCAGTATTGTAATTGTTTATGCGTAATATTAAGGTTGTTCATAACAGTTTTCGGATAGAAGGTCAAGGTTTTACCTATTTAATTATATAAGTTTTAAAGGAAGGTTTCCTGTAGATTGATCTTTGCTGCCCAATCTGTGTAGAGCTTTGCATATTTCGGAATATGGCTTATACTTTTGCGAATCATCCTTTATACAAAATGACTCAATGTTTGCAGAATTTGGAACATTTTTCTGCTGTTTCGCCGAAAAGTGTTTCCTTTGCAGCCGTAAATAGATAAAATTAAAAGAATTATGGCAGAAAATAGACAAGAATTGAACCGCAACTTAGCTCAGATGCTCAAGGGTGGTGTGATTATGGACGTAACAACTCCAGAACAGGCAAAAATCGCAGAGGCAGCAGGTGCATGCGCAGTAATGGCGCTGGAACGTATTCCAGCTGATATCCGTGCAGCAGGTGGTGTTTCACGTATGAGCGACCCTAAGATGATCAAGGGTATCCAGGAGGCTGTTTCTATCCCTGTAATGGCTAAGTGCCGCATCGGTCACTTCGCTGAGGCTCAGATTCTTCAGGCTATCGAAATCGACTATATTGACGAGAGCGAGGTGCTCTCTCCTGCTGATAATGTTTATCACATCGACAAGACTCAGTTTGACGTACCATTCGTTTGTGGTGCCAAGAACCTGGGCGAGGCGCTCCGCCGTATCGCTGAGGGTGCTACCATGATCCGTACCAAGGGTGAGCCAGGAACCGGTGATGTGGTTCAGGCTGTTACCCACATGCGTATGATGCAGAGCGAAATCCGCCGCCTGGTTTCTATGAGTGAGGATGAACTTTACGAGGCAGCCAAGCAGTTGCAGGCTCCTTACGACCTGGTGAAGTATGTTCACGAGAACGGCAAGTTGCCAGTGGTTAATTTCGCTGCCGGTGGTGTGGCTACTCCAGCTGATGCTGCCCTGATGATGCAGCTCGGTGCCGAGGGTGTATTCGTAGGTTCTGGAATCTTCAAGAGCGGTAACCCTGCTAAGCGTGCACAGGCTATCGTGAAGGCTGTTACCAATTATAACGACCCTAAGATGCTGGCTGAGTTGAGCGAGGACCTCGGCGAGGCAATGGTAGGTATCAATGAGCAGGAGATTGCTTTGCTCATGGCTGAAAGAGGTAAATAATAAATGAGATAACGGATAAGAGCCCCTCCTGCAAAAGAAGGGGCTTTTATATTAGATAAGTATGTTATGAGAATAGCAGTTTTAGCCTTACAAGGCGCTTTTGCTGAGCACAGACAGAAGTTGGCTCAGCTGGGGGTGGATAGTTTTGAGGTTCGCCAGTTGAAGGATTGGGACCAGCCTAAGGATGGCTTGATTATTCCGGGCGGTGAGAGTACCACTCAGGCGAAACTCTTGAATGAACTGGGATTGATGGAGCCTGTGAAGGAGGCGATTGCTGCCGGCTTGCCTGTTTATGGTACTTGTGCCGGCTTGATTCTTCTTGCCAAGAAGATAGAGGGTGAGCCTAGCCATCGCATTGCTTCCATGGATATCACGGCTTTGAGAAATGCCTACGGTCGCCAGTTGGGCAGTTTCTACATCGAGGCTCCGATGAAGGGTATCGAGGGCAATATCCCAATGACTTTCATCCGTGCTCCTTATATTAAAGAGGTGTGGGGAGATGCTGAGGTTCTGGCGGAGGTAGATGGCAAGATTGTGGCAGCCCGTCAGGGTAATCAGCTGGTTACTGCCTTCCATCCTGAATTGAACGACAGTTTAGAGATACATAAGTATTTTCTGGGGATGTGCAGCAAGTAGGCTTCATCCTATATTGGAGCTTACTTCGTTGACCGATGGAATAGGCTTCATCGGCACATGAAGTTATATTGCAAAGTATCTTAGGATACATTGCCAAGTATCTTAAGATACATGAGCAAGTATCCTAAGATACTTTTTTGTTCTTCTTTATATCCTTGAAATCAATTTTTCAGGGTGCATTCAAATTTCTTATAATAACTCCGGAAGCTGGAAGAGCTTCACGCTGTTGCTGCCCTTGATGAGGATGTAATGGTCGTGAGGCTGGTTCGCCTTGAGTGCTTCCTTCACTTCCTCTACATTCTGGAACTTGCGGTAGCTGCATGGAATATCCTTGAACTCATCGCCTACCAGCCATACATTCTTCAGACCGGCTGCCTGCAACTGATCTACAACCTTCTGATGCTCCTCGTGGCTCACTTCGCCGAGCTCGCCCATCTGTCCGAGAATCGCCATCTTATGAGGCACATCCATCACGCGGAAGTTCTCGATGGCAGCTGCCATGCTCGATGGGTTGGCATTGTAGGCATCTACTACCAGCTTATTGTGCGCCGTCTCTTCCAACTGCGAACGGTTGTTGCTCGGGATGTAATTCTCCAGAGCATGATCTATCTGCTGAGGCTTCACGTCGAAATGAAGACCGATGGTGATGGCGGCAAGCATGTTGTCGATATTGTAAGAGCCGATGAGATGGGTTTGAACCTCATGCCAGTCGAAACTCTCGGTGCGCCAGCGGAACTTCAGGAATGGAGCGCAGGAGATGACTTCTCCCCATACATCGCAGTTTTCGTCCTTGCCGTAGGTGATGAGGCGGTTGATGTTGCGCTGCTCGGCCATCTGCATCAGATGCTCGTTGTCTGCATTGATGAAGACGAGGGCATCGTTGGCTGCGAGGTAATCATAGAGCTCTCCCTTGGTCTTCTTCACGCCTTCGAAACTGCCGAATCCCTGCAGGTGGGCACGGCCTACGTTGGTAATCATACCGCAGGTTGGCTCCACGTATTCCACGAGTTTCCGGATGTCACCAGGATGGGAAGCACCCATCTCTACAACGGCAATCTCGTTCTCTGGTGAGAGACGGAAGAGCGTCTTTGGTACGCCTACGTCATTATTGAAGTTGCCCTGGGTGAACATCACGTTGAACTTCTCGCCGAGAACAGCAGAGACGAGTTCCTTGGTGGTGGTCTTGCCGTTGGTTCCGGTGATTCCTACTACTGGAATATCGAAGTGGCGGCGATGCTCACGGGCTAGTTCCTTGAAGGTGGTGAGGCAGTCCTCTACGAGGATGTAGCGCTCGTCGCCCTCCTTGGCATACTCTTTTTCATCTACAATCACATAGGCACAGCCTTTCTCCAAAGCCATGTCGGCAAACTTGTTGCCATCAAACGATGCGCCCTTCAAAGCCAGGAAGATACTGCCCTCTGGGCAGTCGCGGCTGTCAGTGGTAATCACTGGGTGCGCTTGGTAAATCTGATAGAGTTCTGAAATATCCATAGTCTATAACTGTTATTTTGGGTGCAAAAGTAATCTAAATTATGGACATAACAAACAATTTTCCCAAAAAATGATGGTAATCTCGAATATTCTTTCTATTTTTGCAGAAATATTCAAGTAATCTTTGAAAAGTGAGGTCGGAATGGGCGCAAACATAGAAAGAGATAAATTAAAAACGAGGAAAGACAAGCTAGCTGGTTATTTCTTCGATATCTCCAAACTAAGTTTTGGAGCGATGGTTTTGGGTGGGCTTACGCCAATGATAACAGGAGAATTCGATTATATGAATCTTCTGTACGTTTTATTTGGTGTGTGCATGACAATTATGTTTGCAATAGTAGGTAATCGAATTTTAAAATATTAAGAAAATGGAAACAATGATTTTGATATTTGGAATAGGCACTTTAATAGGTGGTGGTATTTTGCTTTGGACATATACTGAATCTGGGAAGAAATGGCTAAAAAGTTTATAGTTATGAGCTATTTGGCATTGTTCTTTTTAGTTTGCTCAATTTTTGGCCTAAGTTTTATTGCCTGGACTTACACCAAGCCTGGTAAGAAATGGTTGAAAGAGTTATAACCCAATGGAATATACGATTAATATTAAGGGGCGCTTGATGGATTTGAGTACCCCTCAGGTGATGGGCATCCTGAACGTTACGCCCGACAGTTTCTACTCTGGCAGTAGAAAACAGACAGAAATGGAGATAGCTCAGAGAGCTAATCAGATTATAGAAGAAGGTGGAAGCATCATTGATGTGGGCGCTTTCTCCACCCGTCCCGGTGCCGATGAAGTGTCGGAAGAGGAGGAGGGAAGACGCCTGAAGTTCGCTCTCGACATCGTTCGCAGGGAGCAACCGGATGCTGCCGTCTCCGTAGATACCTATCGCCCAACCTTGGCACGCAAGTGTATCGAGGAGTGGGGAGCCGATATCATCAACGATGTATCAGAAGGTGGAATCACAGGCATCGCCAATGTGCCGCTGGAGCAGAGACAGGAGGAATATCCTGAAATGTTCCGAGTGGTGGGCGAACTGAAGGTACCTTATATATTAATGTCAGTGCAGCCTACGCTCGAAACGATGATGAAGGGCTTTGCCAAAGAGGTACAGCAGTTGCGTGACCTGGGTGCCAAGGATATCATCCTCGATCCGGGCTTCGGCTTCGGCAAGAATCTCATCCAGAATTATCAGATCTATAACGAGATGGAGAAGTTGAACGTGATGGAACTTCCGGTACTTGTAGGTATCTCCCGTAAGAGTATGATATACAAGCTGCTGGGTGGCGATGCCACTACATCGCTCAATGGAACTTCCGTGCTCGACACCATCGCCCTGATGAAGGGCGCCAGCATCCTCAGAGTTCACGATGTGAAGGAAGCAGCTGAGGCAATCAAGATTGTAGAAGCAATGAAGGAGGGACGCACATGATAGAATTTGGAATTAAAGACGTCATCGATATCCTGTTGGTAGCCTCTCTGCTATTCTACGTCTATCGCCTGATGAAGGAATCCCGCTCACTCAACATCTTCGTGGGCATCATGCTCTTCGTGCTTATCTGGCTTTTCGTGAGTCAGGTATTGGAGATGCGTCTGCTGGGTTCTATCCTGGATAAACTGGTGAGCGTGGGAGTCATCGCCCTCATCGTCATCTTCCAGGAAGACATCCGAAGATTCCTTTACGAGATAGGTTCCCAGAAAGGTATGCGCCGACTGGTCCGCTTCTTCCATTCCAGCAAGGAGAGCCAGAAGGAGGCAAACAAGGAGACTATCATCCCTATCGTAATGGCGTGCATGAGTATGGCGAAGAAATACGTGGGTGCGCTCATCGTCATCGAACGGGGTGTACCTTTGAAGGATATCATGGATACGGGCGAAGAGATAGATGCAAAAATCAATCAGCGTCTGATAGAGAACATCTTCTTCAAGAACTCGCCTCTGCATGATGGTGCCATGGTGGTAAGCAACAAGCGAATCATGGCTGCCGGCTGTATCTTACCGGTGAGCCATAATCTCGATATCCCGAAGGAACTGGGACTCCGTCACCGTGCAGCCTTGGGTATCTCGCAGAGTAGTGATGCCATCGCCGTCATCGTTTCGGAAGAGACGGGACGAATCAGCGTTGCCATCAAGGGAGAGTTCAAACTCCGACTCTCGGCAGAGGAACTGGAAAGCATCCTCACCCAGGAAATGCTATAAGTTAAGTGAAGAGTGAAGAACGAAGAGTGAAGAATTCATGTGCTTTCGTTCTTCTCTTTTCACTCTTAAATTCTTCCTTTTTCACTCTTTGTTCTTCACTTTTCTTGGAACGTAAACCTTTACGATGATTATTATCTACCGTTTTAGCTTTTTTTACACATTTTAGTAGGTGTTATTTCAAAATAAATATGTACTTTTGCAAAGTCGATGTGGCAAAAAAGCTAAAATCTATGCGAAGAGGCTTTACACTTTGACAAACTTACTTTTGAGACAACAAAAATATATAAAACAATAAAGTAAAATGGATTTATTACAGCAAATCGTAGCTCGCGCTAAAGCTGACAAGCAGCGCATCGTGCTCCCTGAAGCAGAAGAGGAGCGTACATTGAAAGCAGCCGATAAAGTTTTGGCTGATGATCTCGCAGACATCATCCTCATCGGTAACCCTGCCAACATTAAGAATCTCGCTGCACAGTGGGGTCTTAACAACATCGACAAGGCTACTATCGTTGATCCACAAAACAACCCTAAGACTGAGGAGTATGCAGAGAAGCTCGCAGAACTTCGCAAGAAGAAGGGCATGACCGTAGAACAGGCTCGTGAACTCGTTACAAAGAACAACCTCTACCTCGGTTGTATGATTATCAAGACTGAGGGTGCAGACGGTCAGATTTCTGGTGCTTTGAGCACAACTGGCGACACTCTTCGTCCAGCTCTTCAGATCATCAAGTGTACTCCAGGTATCACTTGCGTAAGTGGTGCTATGTTGCTCATCACAGACCAGAAGCAGTATGGTCAGGATGGCGTAGTGGTAATGGGTGACGTTGCTGTAACTCCAAACCCTACAGCTGATCAGCTTGCTCAGATTGCTTACACAACAGCTCAGACTGCTCACTCTGTAGCAGGTGTCGTAGAGCCTACTGTAGCCATGTTGAGCTTCTCTACAAAGGGCAGCGCTAAGGATGCAATCAACAAGGAGACAGGTAAGAGTGTTTATATCATCGATAAGGTAAAGGATGCCGTAGCTATCGCTAAGGAGAAGTTCCCAGAGCTTCACCTCGATGGTGAACTTCAGGCTGATGCAGCCCTCGTTCCAGAGGTTGCTGCCAAGAAGGCTCCTGGTTCTGACGTTGCTGGTAAGGCTAACGTATTGGTAGTTCCTAACCTTGAGGTTGGTAACATCGGCTACAAGCTCGTTCAGCGTTTGGGTGGTGCCATCGCTATCGGTCCTATCCTCCAGGGTATTGCCCGTCCTGTTAACGACCTCTCTCGTGGTTGCTCTGTAGACGACATCTACTACATGGTAGCTATCACAGCTTGCCAGGCACAGGATGCTAAGAAGGCGTAAACTAACTTTATTCAATCAATAACATTACAAAAATTAACATTATGAAAGTATTGGTTCTGAACTGTGGTAGTTCATCTATCAAGTACAAGTTATATAATATGGACGATGAGTCTGTATTGGCACAGGGTGGTGTAGAGCGTATCGGTCTTGATAACGCTTTCATCAAGGTGAAATTGCCTAACGGCGAGAAGAAGCAGATCATGCACGACATGCCTGACCACAAGGAAGGTGTGAACTTCGTGTTCAAGTGCCTGCTCGACCCAGAAATCGGCGCTATCAAGGACTTGAAGGAAATCGACGCTGTAGGACACCGTGTCGTACAGGGTGGTGACAAGTTCAAGGAGAGCGTTATCGTTGACAAGAGCGTAGAGGATGGTATCGAGGAACTTTGCGACCTCGCTCCTGTTCACAACGCAGGTCACCTGAAGGGTATCCGTGCCGTTGACTCTTTGATGCCTGGCACTCCTCAGGTTTGCGTATTCGACAACGCTTTCCACAGCACAATGCCAGACTATGCTTATCTCTATGCAATTCCTTACGAGTTGTACGAGAAGTATCACGTACGCCGTTATGGTTTCCACGGAACATCTCACCGCTATGTTTCTAAGCGTGTTTGCGAGATTCTCGGTCTCGACCAGAATAACTCTAAGATCATCACTTGCCACATCGGTAACGGTGGCTCTGTAGCTGCAGTATTGAACGGTAAGGTATTGGATACCTCAATGGGCTTGACTCCATTGGCTGGTTTGATGATGGGTTCACGTTGTGGTGACATCGATGCTTCTGCCGTTACCTACTTGATGGAGAAGTTGAACATGAAGCCACAGGAGATGGCTGACTTCCTGAACAAGAAGAGTGGTGTGCTCGGTATTACAGGTATTTCTTCTGATATGCGCGACATCGAGAACGCTGCCAACGAGGGTAACGAGAAGGCTCAGCTGGCTCTCCGTATGTACGAGTATCGCATCAAGAAGTACATCGGTGCTTACACAGCAGCTATGGGTGGCGTTGACGCTATCGTATTTACAGCTGGTGTTGGTGAGAACCAGACCGACCTCCGCGAGGAAGCTTGCAAGAACCTGGAGTATCTTGGCATCAAGATCAATAAGGAGGTTAACGACAAGGTTCGTGGTGAGGAAGCTATCATCTCTACTGACGACAGTAAGGTGAAGGTAGTTGTAGTTCCTACCGACGAGGAGATCGTTATCGCTCGCGATACAATGGAGTTGGTTGCTAAGAAGTAATCCAGCACAAAGATATAATATAATAAGGTGAAGACTAAAACAAATGTGATAGGTCTTCACCTTTTTAATTTTTTGAGATTTTTGAGAATGATGAAAACAAAGATTGTAACTTTCGGAGAAATATTGCTTAGAATTTCTAAGCCCGGTTATCAACGTTTATTCCAGGGGCATCGTATGTTTGGCAACTATGGTGGCAGTGAGGCAAATGCAGCTATTTCTTTGGCTTATTTGGGTGATAATGTCGAGTATGTTACCCGTGTGCCATACGGTGAGATGGGTGAGGCTGCATTGATGCACCTCAGAGAGTATGGTCTGAATGTTTCTCATGTTGTGCGTGGTGGCGACCGTCTTGGAACTTATTATTTCGAGGAGGCTGTGGCAATGCGCAATTCTCGTGTGGTCTATGACCGCAAGAATTCTTCTTTCTATACTTTGAAGCGAGGTATGGTGAAATGGAATCAGGTGTTGGCGGATGCTGCCGTGTTCCATTGTTCGGGTATCACCTGTGCTATCAGTCGTGATGCGATGGAATCTACGATGGATGCCATCAAGCTGGCTGTAGCCGATGGCCTGACCATTGCCTGCGACATCAACTATCGCAAGAATCTCTGGGGATATGGTTTGGAACCTCATGACGTTCTATTCCAGATGATGCAGTATAGCGACATCATCTTCGGTGACCAGAACGAGTGGGAAATAGCCAGTGGTGTGCCTCATATTCCTTTTGAGGCTTTGGATGAGAACTATGTGATAGACAAGGAGGCTTATCTGGAGTATTTCCGTAAGATGCACCATCTCTTCCCTAAGTGCAAGAAGATGGTGATGGCAGTAAGAAACCAGATTGCCAGCAGTCATCATACACTGAGTGGTCTGCTCTATGATGCTGTGGAAGATCAGCTCTATACAACAAGAATATATGATATAGAGCCGATTGTTGATCCGATGGGTGTAGGCGATGCCTTCGTTGCTGCCTATATTCACGCACATCAGAAGTGGGGCGACAAGAACCAGTATTGCCTGGATTTCTCGCTGTCGGCTAGTGCCATCAAGAATACGATTCCGGGCGATCAGAACCTGGTAAGTGAAGAGGAAATCATCTCGAACATGACTTCTTCGGGAGGAAGAATCCAGCGTTAAGAATAAGTAATAAGAGTACTTGCCAATAATAAAGGGCAACCTGTTTGGGCTGCCCTTTATTATTATCGTTTGTTTTGTTCTTGTTTTTTGCTTTTACGGTTGGCTTTCGCCTTCCACATATTCTTCCATAAACATGTGCTCGCCATCAAACACGGCGTAGGTGAACTGCCATATCCAGTCACCCAGAATCATCAGGCGGGTCTTCTTGCTCAGCATCAGGTCCAGTTCGATGTGGCGATGACCGAACATGAAGTAATCTACATCCTTATGGCTTTGCATATACTGTTTGGCAAAGCGTACCAGAAATTCCTTCTTTTCGCCCATATAAGGCTCTTCCTTGCCATCGGCACGCTTCAGTCGGCTGTGCTTCGCCCAGTTCAATCCCAGCGCCAGTCCCCAGCGAGGATGGATGGCATTCAGAAGGCGCTGGCAGGTGTGGTTGTGGAACATTGCCTTCAGAAGCTTGAACTTCTTGTCTGGGTCGCCCAATCCGTCGCCATGGGCAAGGAAAAATACCTTGTCGTAAATCTCAACGGTCTGTGGCTTATAGTGCACAATCATGCCGCACTCTTCTTCCAGATAGCCATAAGTCCATAAGTCGTGGTTACCGGTGAAGAAATGTACTTCCACTCCCATATCGGTCAACTCTGAGATTTTTCCCAGGAAACGGGTGTATCCTTTTGGAACTACATTCTTGTATTCGTTCCAGAAATCAAACATGTCGCCCAGCAGATAGATGGCAGCAGCCTTGTTCTTGATACTGTCAAGGAAGCGGACGAGACGGCGCTCCTGCATGCGGGCATGCGGAATGGCTAATGAGCCAAGATGCGCATCTGAGAGGAAATATACATTTTTCATAAGCGGTTCTTTTTATGTAAAGAGTGAAGGATGAAGAGTGAAGAATTCAACGGCTTTGTCTTTATTCAAAGCCGAGTTCTACGCGGGCTTCTTCGCTCATCATGCTCTGGTCCCAAGCTGGTTCGAAAACGAGGTTTACATTGGCTGATTTCACGCCTTCCACGCTATCTACCTTGCTGCGTACATCCTCCAGGATAAAGTCGGCAGCAGGGCAGGATGGGGCTGTAAAGGTCATGTCCAGCTCTACAGTGGCATCGTCCTTTACGTCAATCTTGTAAATCATACCGAGGTCCCAGATGTTTACGGGAATCTCTGGGTCGTAAACGGTTTTGAGAACATCAACGATTCTTTCTTCTATCTTTGTCTTTTCTTCTTGTGTCATAATTTTATATTGTTTTCTGCAAAGGTAACAATAATTATAGACAATGCAAAACAAATGGTGATTTATTTTTCTTGTTTGCGCACAAAGACATGAAAAATTCTTGAATTTATGATGAATATGGAACTTTGGCTTTTACAACTTTCCTTTGTCGTGATAGGAATAAAAGGCGCCATCGGTGATGATGACATGGTCCATAAAGAAGAGACGCATGATTTCGCACGCCTTCTTTATCTGTAGGGTGAGCTGGTCGTCAGCCTTGCTGGGTAATGGACTGTGACTAGGATGATTGTGACAGAAGGCGATGATGGTGGCATTGTTGAGTACGGCTTCCTTGATGAGCAATCGGATGTCTACGGCAGTTTCGGTGATGCCGCCATGAGAGATACAGGTTGCTTTGATGAGCTTGAAATTCTGGTTCATCATCAATACCCATGCTTCTTCGGTATCAAGATCCTGCATCTTGGGGAGCATGTAGTTGTAGATGGCAAGGGAAGAACCCAAATCCGGGCGACTTCCTATTTTGTCAAGGGCACGACGCTTCCCTAGCTCACAGGCTGCAAGGACGGTGATAGCCTTGGCGGGTCCCATTCCTTTGTAGTGGGTGAGTTCCTTGATGGTCATCTTGCCGAGAGTATTGAGATTGTTGTCGCAGTCTTTCATGATGTGTTTCATCAGATCTACTGCACTCTCGTCTCTTGAGCCGGAACCTATTAATATGGCTAGCAGTTCGGCATTGGATAGTGCTGATGCTCCTAGTCGCTCCAGTTTTTCACGAGGTTTGTCTTCCTCTGCCCATTGCGAAATAGAAAGCTTCTCACTCATAGTGTAATCTATTTATAGAAAGTCTTGTTGTATGCGCTGAATTCGTTCTGTCCGAGCAGGCATCTCTTCCACCAGGCTGAAAGGAATCCGCAACCGTAACCCATCAGTTGGGTGAAGGCGGCACGGATGCTCAACAAGCCAATCTTCACGCTGTGATTCTCCCTGCTGCTGTCAATGAACAGCGCAATGATATAGAGAATGATGCCCAACAGACCGATGCAGCCCAATGCTGCCAGTGCATTGCCCAGGGTTGGGAATACGTGGACGGTGCCCAGCATATACGGCAGAAATCCGAAGAAAAGCAGCAGGAGCGTACCTATCACGCCCACGGTGAAGACCATCGGCAGGAGATGTACGAGCTTGAGACTCTCTGGATACTTCTTGTAAAGGTTGATGCGGGCGATACCGCTGTTGTAAACCTGTCGCCAGAATTTGCGGAAATCGGTGCGGCGCTTATGCCATACCCATGCTTCAGGGAACAGACGGCAACGGCAGCCTGCCTTGAAGATACGGATAGAGAAATCGATGTCCTCACCAAAACGCATGTTAGAAAAGCCATTCAACTTGAGATAAACGTCCCTGCGGATGCCCATGTTGAATGAACGAGGGTAGAACTTATCCATCTTCTTCTTTCCGCCACGGATACCACCGGTGGTAAAGAAAGAAGTCATGGAATAAGAAATGGCTTTCTGAGTATCTGTAAATGATGAGTGCGCCTTGTCGGGACCGCCGAATGCATCGGCAGGTTCGCGGCTCAACTCATCACTTACAGCCTTCAGATAACCCTCTGGCAAGACCACGTCGCTGTCGAGTATCAGGAGATACTCGCCCTTGGCACGCTCGGCACCATAGTTGCGACTCTGACCTGGACCAGAGTTCTCCTTATAGTAATAATGTATATCCATCAGGTTTTCGTACCGTTTGCACACATTCTCGCAAGGAGTCTGTGAGCCATCCTCTACGATGACTACCTCGAAGTCCTTCTCCGTTTGATGGGTTAGACTTTCCAAGAGTTCGTCCACTTCGTCCGGACGATTGAAAACAGGTACTATGATGGAATATTTCATTCTTCTTACTATTAAGGGTTAAGTTTTGCTCGATGAGAGCGTAATCTTTTGAATCAGAAACAGATTACTCGCTTACACGACCGAGGTAGCTACCGTCACGGGTGTCGATCTGAATAGTCTCGCCTTCGTTGACGAACAAAGGAACACGAACCTCAGCACCAGTCTCCAATGTAGCAGGCTTTGTAGCGTTGGTAGCAGTATTACCCTTTACGCCTGGCTCAGAGTGAGTAATCTTCAAAGTAGTCTTCACTGGCATTTCAGCCAAGAGGATAGTACCATCAGTTGTATCAGTAACCACCTCAACAACGTCACCCTCCTTCATGTACTGGCCACCAGTAACGTTCTCCTTAGCGATAGGCACCTGCTCGAAAGTCTCCTGGTTCATGAAGATACAGCCAGTAGCGTCCTCGTAGAGGTACTGGTAAGGACGGCGCTCAACGCGAACATCCTCCAATTTGAAACCTACCTGGAATGTACGTTCCAATACACGACCGTCGGCAACATTCTTCAATTTAGTGTTCATTACGGTGTTACCTTTACCTGGCTTTCTGTGCTGAAAGTCGATGCAAACCCATACTTTGCCATCCATGCGGATGCAAGTACCAATCTTAATTTCCTGTGAATTAATCATTTCTTGTTTATCTTGAATGTTATTATAATAATCTCAAAATCGGGTGCAAAGTTACGGCAAAAACATGAAAAAACAAAGGGAAAATCGAAAAAAACATAAATATTTAAGCTAAATTTGGTAGTTTTCTTGGTTATTTCAGAAAATATGCGTAATTTTGCAGCCCAAAAAGGGCGTATTTTGCTCTTTTGTGAAGAATATTAATTAAAAAATAAATAAGAAAAATGAAAAGAACATTTCAGCCTCACAATCGTCGTCGCGTGAACAAGCATGGTTTCCGCGAGCGTATGGCAACAAAGAATGGTCGTCGCGTATTGGCTTCTCGCCGTGCTCATGGCCGTAAGAAGTTAACTGTATCTGACGAGCACCACGGAAAGTAATTTCCTGTAGGAAAATTCGTCGGACGACGATGACATTAAAAGCAGCAAGGAGAGATTCTTTGCTGCTTTTTGTTTTTTTATGCACTTGTGATGCGCAAAAACTTTGTGTTTTATTTTGTATTGTCTTCGATTATTCCTATCTTTGCACCAAAAAAGTAAGAATGACTTTATCTGAGTTTATAAATAAGTTTAAGAGTAAGTATCTTTGGGGCAATCTCATAGCCATGTTCCTGGTCTTTATTTTGCTCTGTGTCGGTGTCAAGTTTGGCATCGATATCTATACCCATCACGGTGAAGCCATCAGGGTACCTGATATCAGATACAAGAAAATTGAGGATGCTACCCGCATCCTGGATGATGCCGGATTGCAGATTGTGGTTACGGATACGGGATATGTACGTTCCCTGCCTGCTGACTGCATCCTGGAGCAGACGCCTGTATTCGGAGAATTGGTAAAATCGGGGCATGTCATCTATGTGACCATCAATTCCGATCATTCTCCACGAATCACCGTTCCTGATGTCATTGACAACTGCTCCCTGCGTGAAGCAATGGCAAAGCTGACGGCTATGGGATTCAAGCTGGGCTCGCCTGAATATATTCCGGGTGAAGAGGATTGGGTATACGGTATCCTCGTGAAAGGAAAGCATGTAGTGGCTGGCGACAAGGTGTCTATTGATGATACCTTGATTATCCAGGTGGGTAACGGCCGACGCGATGCTTCCGATTCTTTTGATATCGTTGATCCTATCTCGCATAGTGAAAAGGATGTCATTGAAGGGGAGGGTACCGGAGAAAGCGAGACGGATAATTTCGAGGTGGTTCCTGGTACTGAACCTACTGAACCGACACACGAACATCAGCAGAATGAGGTTGTGGAGTAAGGAAAGTGAAGAGTGAAGAACGAAGAGTGAAGAATTCAATAGTAAGTACGAATGATATTTTTAGATTATATATATAATAAGGTATATGCTCCTGTAGAGGAAGACTTCGGTTTTGATGATGCGGGAGATATCGATGAACTGGATGGCGAACTCCAGATGGAGGAAGGTGGAGCTGTGCCGGCTGGCGAAGGAGGCGATGATCTCTATGAGCACTGGAAGGTGCAGGTGGACGCCAATCAGGATCCTGTCCGCATCGACAAGTATCTGGCTGACAAGATGGCTTACCAGAGCCGCAACCGCATTCAGCAGGCTGCCGATGCTGGTTTTATCCATGTAAACGGCAAACCGGTGAAGAGTAATTACAAGGTGCGTCCGAACGACATCGTTACGCTGATGCTCGACCGTCCCCGTCATGAGACCAGTATCAAGCCGGAGGAAATCGACATCAATGTGGTATATGAAGACGACCAGTTGATGGTGGTGAACAAAGAGGCAGGAATGGTGGTTCATCCGGGAGCTGGCAACTTCCATGGTACCTTGATTCAGGCAGTAGCCTGGCATCTGAGAGATATGCCGGAGTTTGATGCCAACGACCCGGAAGTGGGATTGGTGCATCGCATTGACAAGGATACCAGCGGATTGCTCGTTGTTGCCAAGACACCTACTGCCAAGACGGCATTGGGCAAGCAGTTCTTCAACAAGACTACCCATCGCAGCTACAACGCCCTGGTATGGGGAAACATCGTTGAAGATGAGGGACGCATCGAGGGTAATATCGGACGTGACCCGAAGAACCGTCTCCGCATGAAGGTCTTCGACCCGGATAGCGGTATCGGCAAGAGTGCGGTTACTCATTATAAGGTGTTGGAGCGTTTCGGCTATACCACCTTGGTGCAGTGCATCCTGGAAACGGGTCGTACCCATCAGATCCGTGCCCACATGAAGCAGATAGGTCATCCACTCTTTATGGACGAGACTTATGGAGGTGCTGAGATTCTGAGAGGTCAGCGCAGCAGCGGTTACAAGGCATTCATCCAGAATTGCTTCAAACTCTGTCCACGTCAGGCACTCCATGCCAAGACCCTCGGTTTTGTTCATCCTACAACAAAGGCGCAGATGGACTTCGACAGTGAGTGGCCGGAAGATTTTAGACAATTAATAGAAAAGTGGCGCGGCTTCATCGCTGGCACCACAAAAGATACATTCAAAAATATTTAGTAATTATGGAAAATAGCAAGAGAACGATAGCCATCGTATGCGGTGGTGATTCTTCTGAGCACGACGTTTCATTGCGCTCAGGTCAGGGGTTGTACTCATTCTTCGACAAAGAGCGATACAATATTTACCTGGTCGATGTAAAGGGTACCGACTGGCACGTGGCTTTCGATAATGGCGAGACAGCCGAAATCGACAAGAACGACTTTTCTTTCGTAAAGGATGGCAAGCATGTCTACTTCGATTATGCTTATATTACCATCCATGGACAGCCTGGTGAGAATGGTGTGATGCAGGGATACTTCGACCTTATCCACCTGCCATACTCTACAAGTGGTGTGCTGGTAGAGGCAATGACCTTCGACAAGTATGTGCTCAACAATTACCTGCGCGGTTTCGGCGTGAACGTGGCAGACAGTATCTTGCTCCGTCGTGGTGATCAGTATGATGAGGACGAGATTGCCGAGCGCATCGGTATGCCTTGCTTCGTAAAACCAGCTGCTGACGGCAGTAGCTTCGGTGTGAGCAAGGTGAAGAATGCCGACCAGTTGGCGCCAGCCCTCCGTGTGGCATTCATGGAGAGCAACGAGGTAATGATTGAAGGCTTCCTCGATGGTACCGAGATTTCCCAGGGTATTTACAAGACAGCAGAGAAGACCGTTGTCTTGCCAGCTACCGAGGTGGTAACCAGCAACGAGTTCTTCGATTACGATGCCAAGTATAACGGTCAGGTACAGGAAATCACTCCAGCCCGTCTCTCTCCTGAGACTGCTGAAGAGGTGGCAAAGACCACATCCCGCATCTACGATATCCTCCATGCCAACGGTATCATCCGTATCGACTACATCATCTCTAAGGATAAGGACGGTAAGGACAAGGTGAATATGCTGGAGATCAATACCACTCCAGGAATGACCGTTACCAGTTTCATTCCTCAGCAGGTGCGCGCTGCAGGCCTTGACATCAAGGATGTGCTCAGCGATATTGTGGAGAATCAGTTCTAATAATTAATGAGGAGTTAAGGAGTTAAAGAAGTTAAGGAGTTAAGACAACGGTAGAAATTAATGGAATGTAAAGATATCGTTTTAGAACATTTGTCTTAACTCCTATAACTCCTTAACTCCTTAACTCCCGAAAAAACATAAAGTTATGAAGATCCCTCAAGAATTTGATACCATTCGACCTTGGGAACCGGAAGACCTTCCTGAGGTGTTCGACCGTTTGCTTTCAAACGATCAGTTCAAGCAAGTACTTGCTTATCTCTATCCACAAGTTCCTTTCGAGATGATTGCCCAGAAGTTGAAGGCCTGCAAGACCAATCTGGAGTTCCAGAAAGCTTTCGCCTACGATTTTGTTCAGGGCATCCTGAAGAAGGCAGCAACGGGTTGTGAGATGGATTGCGCTGCCATCGATAATACCCGCAACTATTCCTTCATCAGCAACCACCGCGACATCGTGCTCGATTCAGCCATCCTCGATGTAATGCTTATCGACAATGGCTTCAAGACCACCTGCGAGATAGCCATCGGAGATAATCTCCTGTCTCTTCCTTGGGTCAAGGACCTGGTACGTGTCAACAAGGCTTTTATCGTGGAACGTGCCTTGAGCATGCGCCAGATGCTGATGTCGAGCAAGCGTCTTTCCGACTATATGCACTTCGCCATCAAGGAGAAGAACGAGAATATCTGGATTGCCCAGCGAGAGGGTAGAGCCAAGGATAGCGACGACCGCACACAGAAGAGCATCCTGCAGATGATGGCGATGGGCGGAGAAGGCAGCGTTATCGACCGCCTGAAGCAGCTTCATCTCGTTCCGCTGTCTATCAGCTATGAGTATGATCCTTGCGATTTTCTCAAAGCTCAGGAGTATCAGCTCAAGCGTGATGAGGAAGGCTGGAAGAAGGGACCTATGGACGATCTCGTAAGCATGCAGACCGGTATCTTCGGTTATAAGGGACATGTACATTATCATGCAGCCCCATGCCTAGACGAATATCTTGATTCCCTCGACCCGGAGATGCCGAAGCAGGAACTCTTCACTACCATCGCTTCGCATATCGACCATGAGGTTCATAGTAACTATCGCCTCTATCCAGGCAATTATGTGGCACTTGATCTTTTGGAGAATACCGAGGCACATGTAGCGGAATATACTGCAGAAGACAAGGCACGATTCGAGAAATATATCGTAGGACAGTTGGCGAAGATTCAGCTTCCAAACAAGGATGAAGCCTTCTTGAAAGAGAAGATTTTAACGATGTATGCCAACCCAGTTCGCAATTTTCTTGCTACAAAGTAACGAGAAGAATCAAATAGGGTGATACTTTTTTGCTCTTTATGCGAAAATGTACCACAAAAACTGCTAAAATGTTAAGTGTACGATAAACACTGAAGGTTAACAAACCTTTCGTGTTTATCGTCATTTCTTAAAAAAAATAACCTTAGTAACGAAAAATACATAAATTGAGCAAAATAGTATCAGCTTTTTTCAAAAAAGAGTTGTACATTTGCAGCCGTGATACGATTGCAACTGTTACCACTGAATGATATCTACTTACAATGTGTCACAAACAAAGAGCTAAAATAACAAAACTAACAAATAAAAATATTTTGACCTATGAACATGAATTCAACTTGAAAGTTAAAAATCGTTTCCCTGCAGCTGGTAGTTGTAAGGAAGCATAGAGAGTGGCTATTTACTAGTCAATCACAAAGATTTAATTCTATTAAACCTAGAAAGTACAATAAGATATGAATCTAAACTTAAGAAAATCAGTGCTGCTTGTTGGAGCGTTGGCATCCTTAGGCTTGAGTTACACAACTGAAGCTTTGGCAACATCTCCAAATTTTGCTGTTAACTCAGTACAGCAGTCTAAGAAGGTTACCGGTAATGTAAGTGACGCAGAAGGTCCTATCATCGGTGCAAGTGTAGTAGAAAAGGGCAATCCTAGCAATGGTGCAGTTACCGACTTGGATGGTAACTTTACATTGAATGTGAAGCCGGGCGCTACTATTGTAGTTACCTATATTGGTTATCAGAAGCAGGAAATTGCTGTAGGTAACCAGTCTAGTCTTAAAATCACAATGAAGACAGACGACAAGACTCTCGATGAAGTTGTTGTCGTAGGTTATGGTGTGCAGAAGAAGAAGCTCGTTACCGGTTCTACCATTGAGGTGAAGGGTGATGATATTCAGAAGATGAATACCACTCAGGTGTTGGGTGCCTTGCAGAGCCAGACTCCTGGTGTTAACATTCAGGCGGCTTCCGGTCAGCCTGGTGATGGCTTTAAGATTTCAATCCGTGGTGCCGGTACCAACAGCTCTACCGCTCCTCTTTATGTAATAGATGGAGTTTCTGGTGGTGACATCAATGCTTTGAACCCTGCCGACATCGAGCGTATCGACGTATTGAAGGATGCCGCATCTTGTGCCATCTACGGTTCTGCCGCAGCCAATGGTGTAATCCTTGTAACTACCAAACAAGGTAAGATGGGCAAGGTTCAGGTTACTTATGATGCTAACGTGGGTTGGCAGAATATGTATAAGAAGCCTCAGTTGTTGACGGCAAAGCAGTATATGGCTGTTCAAGACCAGGTATCTTACAATAATGGTGGCTCTGCTTATGATTGGTCTAAGTATATTGATGCAGATTTGTTGAATGCATACCAGGATGGTTCTAATGCAGGTACAGATTGGATTGATGCAATTCGCAATAAGAATGCCATCGTAACCAACCATTCTTTGAATGTGACAGGTGGTAACGACTTGTCTAAATTCTCTATGGGTGTAGGTTATCAGTATCAGGATGGTGTTCTCGGCAATGTCGTTAAGTCTGATTTCCGCCGTTTCACTTTCCGCTTGAACTCTGAGCATGTTGTTTACCGTGTAGGTAAGCGTGATGTAATTAAGATCGGTGAGAATGTTTACTATCAGCACAAGCAGAATCAGGGTGTTCAGATTGGTAACCAATATTCAAATGTCCTCTCTGACATGCTTCGCGCTAATCCTTGTGTACCTATTTATAACAAGGATGGTAATTATTTTATGTATGACGATTTGAAGAACTCTGGTTCTGCCGGTTGGTTTGCTTTCAATTCATATACAAGCAACCCTATTGCTTCAATGCTTAATAACCAGTCTGGTGCAAATAAGGGCAAGTCTTTTAACTTGAATGCTGTAGGTTATACAGAGATTTCACCTATTGAAGGTCTGACCTATCGTGGTCAGATTGCTTATAAGCAGTGGTCTAATTCATGGAGATGCTATTTGGCTGAATATCGTTTGAATGACCAGGGTGCTAGCCGTGATAAGGATCAGTTGTCTGACAATGTTGGCTTGGGATGGAATTGGACGTTGACTAACACATTGAATTATAAGTTCAATATAGCCAAGTTACACCACTTCGATACTTTGGTAGGTATGGAGTATTACAAGTCTAGACCAGACTATGGAGAGACTGTTAATGCGACAGTTAATGGTTCTATCTTTAAGGATTTTGCACATGCTTATCCTAGCTTGGCTGATGGCAATGCAGTGGCTTCTGTCGTTACAGGTGAACCTGCTGGTTATGAGAGCAAGTTGTCTTACTTTGCTCGTGTCAACTACGACTTTGATGAGAAGTATATGTTGACTGCAATTATCCGTGCTGATGGTTCTTCTAACTTCTCTCCAGATAAGCGTTGGGGCTACTTCCCTTCTGTATCTGCTGGTTGGGTAATCTCTAATGAGAAGTTTATGGAAAGTACAGCCTCTTGGTTGGACTTCTTGAAACTTCGTGCAGGTTGGGGACAGAATGGTAACTGTAATTTGCCAAGTAGCCAGTGGCGTGCTGGTTTTGAGTTTGGTGAGTATGGTGTTTATCCTTTCAACGACAAGACAAGCAATACTACAGGTGCTTATCCAAACCGCCTTTCAAACCCAGATTTGTCTTGGGAGACTTCAGAGCAGTTGAACATTGGTATCGATACCCGTTTCTTGCATGGTCGCTTGGGCTTTACTGCAGACTGGTATAGTAAGAAGACCAAAGACCTCTTGATTAATGTCCAGGCTAATGCTGTTTCTGGTTTCAGTACTCAGTGGGTAAACGGAGGTACTGTAGAGAACAAGGGTGTGGAGCTTGCACTTAATTGGAATGATAAAGTGGGTAAGGACTTCACTTATGGCTTGAACTGGAATATGGCTATCAATAAGAATGAGGTGACAGAGATTAAGGGTGATGCCGACTTCATTGAGGGTGGTAAGGATCTCTTGGCTCAGAATACTGGTAATATGGCTCGTATGTGGAAGGGACATGCTATTGGATGTTTCTATGGTTACAAGACAGAAGGTGTTATGCAGAATAAGGCAGACGTTCAGGCTTACCTTGACAAGAACTGCAAGGGCAATGCCGCTAACTCTCTTCAGGGATCAGGTATCAAACCAGGTGATTTGAAGTTTGTTGATGTCAATGGTGATGGTGTTGTCAATGCAGATGATAAGACCGATATTGGCGATCCTCATCCTGATGTCACAATGGGCTTCTCTTTCAATATCGGCTATAAGGGCTTCGACTTGAGCGCTACTACTTATGGCGCTTTTGGTCAGCAGGTAGCTCGTTCTTGGCGTAAGTTTACCGATGGTCAGTACGAAAACTATACCACAGAGGTTTATGACTACTGGCATGGTGAAGGTACTTCTAATAAGTATCCACTTCTTGCCCCAGGTAATACGGGTGTAAACTGGCAGCAGATTTCTGATATTTATATTGAGAATGCAAGTTACTTCCGTTTGCAGAACCTGACAGTCGGTTATGACTTCAAGAATATCTGGAAGAATTGTCCATTCCAGCAGCTTCGTCTCTACTTCACTGCTCAGAACCTCTTTACAATAACAGGTTATAAGGGTATGGATCCAGAAAATGGTATGTCCCTTAATGGTAATGAGGCATGGGTTACTGGTGTAGATGTAGGTAACTATCCACAGCCACGTACTTATATGGTGGGTGTTAATGTTAAATTCTAAAAGCGAAATTGCAATGAAAAAAATATCATTATATATAAGTGCGGCGATTGTTGCCTTGAGCATGTCGTCTTGCGACTTAGACTCTTTAAGCATGAAGGAAGCTGATACAACCAACTTCCCTAAGACTACTGAGCAGATTAACCAGACTTTGGCTGGTGTATATCAGAATTTGAATGAGATATCCAAGAATCCACAAGAATCATACTTGTATTGGTCTCTTCTTGCCAGTGATGATATGCTGGGTGGTGGTGGTCTCAATGATAAGTTGATGCAGGCTTGTGACTTGCTTTGCAACTATGGTATCAATATGACCGAGAACTTCTGGAAGGCTAGATATCAGGGTATCAACCGTGCCAATACTTTGATTGAGGCTTTGGAAAATGTGGAGATGGAGGCTACGGCTAAAGCTCAGGCTTTGGGTGAGGCTAAGTTCTTGCGCGCCTTCTATTATTATGAGTTGGCATCTATGTATGGTCGTGTTCCATTGAACATTACATCTACGGCTCCTGACAATACAACTCCTCCATCTGCAGCCGAGATTTGGGGTCAGATTCTTCAGGATCTTTATGAAGCATCAACAACAATGCCTGCTCAGCGTTTGACCAATGGTCATGTTGACAAGTATGCTGCAGAGGCTATGTTGGGTCGTGCTTGGTTGTTCTATACAGGTTTCTATTGCAATGGTGAAGAAATCAAGGATTTGACCAGTACAAATTATTCTCCAATGACAGAGGTCGCCTTACCTAATGGTACCACTCTGACAAAGAAGATGGTTAGCGATTTGATTGATGACTGTGTCAATAATGGCAAGTCTGCTGGCTATGCTTTGGTTCCAGACTACCGTGAGTTATGGGCTTATACCAATAAATATACAGTTGAGGACTTCCCTTATACAAAGGGACAGAACTTAAAGTGGGCAGAGGATGATAATCAGGCTAATCCTGAGTCTATGTTTGCTATTAAGTTCAACAAGACTGCCAGCTGGAATAAAGGTTGGGGTATTGGAACTTGTAATGGTTATGCTCTTCACTTCGGTGTTCGTGGTGGCCAGCCTTATGCTGATACATTCCCATTCGGTCAGGGTTGGGGTGCAGGTCCTGTAGCTCCTAATCTTGTTAATGACTGGAAGGTGGCTAACCCTAAGAATACGGATGTTCGAGAGGACGCATCTGTAAAAAATGTCAACGATATGCCTGCTTATAAGCATGGTGGTGCAAGTTGGGCTGATTTTATCCAGGAAACTGATTACTATCAGATGAAGTTAGGACCAGTCGCTTGTAAGACACCTGTGGGTTCTGCCTATAGTAAAGAATATATGGAGGTCTTTGAGTTGGCTATGTATGGATTGGATGGTTGGCTGAATGATAACTATATGCAGACTGGTAACATCCGTGACCTGGTATTGATTCGTTATGCCGATGTACTTTTGATGCAGTCGGAGCTGGAAGAAAATGTGGCTGGTATGAATGAAGTTCACAAGCGTGCAACAGGAGTAGCAAACTATTATACTTCTTATTCTTTGGCAGATCTTCAGAAAGAACGTCGTTGGGAGTTGGCTTTCGAGGGAACCCGTTGGAATGATATCCGTCGTTGGCACATCGCAGCTGCAGCTCTTGAGAAGCAGACAAATCAGCCAATTTATACTGCAGGTGCAGAATCGAAGAATGTAGCTCAGAATGGTGGCTATACTACTCGTTATAATGCAACTGCCGGCTTTGCTAAGATTCCAGAGAACCAAATCACTTTGAATCATGGTATGCTTCAGCAGAATGCTGGTTATACTGATGCGTCTGGTGAGTATAATGGTTGGAAGGAGTAATATTTGTTCGTTTAATGTTTTAAAGACAATGGAATTATGAAAAAGATATTGTTTATGATACCATTATTGGCTTTATTGTTCACTGCATGTGACCCAATAAGCGAAGATAATGGACCTGGTGCAAATATAAGTGCAGAGGAACTTAGTAATGGCTTTACTATAACTCAGGAGAGTGAAGGTAATAATAACCTTACTTTCAATATTTCTCCTGCAAGATATGTGAAGATTTATAATGCCGACAATAATGGTCTTGTTGCTCAAGGTACTGGTTCTTTGACTACCCAGGTGGTTCCTCCTGTTACTTCTGCAAATTACTATGTTGAGGCAATTAACCCAGATGGTTCTATTGTGAAGTCTTCAAGTAAAGGCGTAACAGTTAATAACTATACTAAGTTACCTGCTATCTTTGACCAAGTATTTGGAAAGGATGCCAATGGTAATTATCTTACCTCTACATGGACTTGGGATGATTCATCCGATAAGTGCTGGGGCAATGGTGGCTGGGGAAGCGACCAGGGTCCTTCTTGGTGGGGCTTCAATGCTGGAGCCGATTTGGAAGGTCAGGCCAGTGGTAAGGGCTTAACAGGTGATGGCTTACCTGATGCTTGGTTCTCTCTTAGCTTGAGCGAAGGTGTCAAGACGAGTCGTGGTGAAACAGGTACTGTAACCGTTAACGATGAACCTTCTCAGCAAGGTTGGGATATTGGTACTATGACATTCTCTGGTACTGTTCCTTTGCTGGGTGTACTTCCAAACGATGGTAATGCACGTTGTTACAAGTATCAGATTATCAAGGCAACGGGAGATAAACTTATCCTCGCAGCCCAGTCATCATCTGGTTCCGAAGGTTGGTTCTTGTCATTCAAGAAGATTCCAAATAAATAAGATTCATTTGACATTGACGTTTGAGCTTAGAAACTCAAACGTCAACAAAATTTTGGAAGTATGAAAAGAATATTATTTATATTTTGTATGCTAATGGGTTTTTCTGCATTATATGCAGGAGAACTTCAAAAGATTTTAGCAACAGATAAAGATACAGCAACACCAATTGGATGTACTAAAGTTGTATTTGTAAAAGGAAATACATGTGATGCAATTCCTTCAATGGTAATTGTAGATGAGGCTAATGTTGAATATACTCTTGAGGCAAATTCATCTTCTTCTGTTCCTTATATGTATTTTATTCCAAATGGTTCATATAAGATTCTGAAAATGAATAATATAAAGAGTTGCTGTTCTGCTTTGGGAGATTTGGTTGTTGGTTCTTCTTTTGAAGTTCCTGCTGTTGGATATTTTACAATTGATTCAAAATACGATGCTCCTGCACCTGTTACGCATCCTTCTTATGGTCCGTATCCTATGCATTATGATATGCAAAAACCGGAAGGTTATTCTAAGGTTGTCGTGGATTCTAGTGAAAAGTATATAAATGGGAGCATTACTATAAAAAGTCTTGTAACAGGTGAAACTTATATAATCAATGGTAGTGCAACTTACGAAAGAACTTGGTATTATTATATACCAATGGATGAGTATCAAGTTATTTCAATATCTGCTGATTATAAAACTAGAATCAATGGTTTTGATGCTTATAACGGTTATAAGTTCAAATTTGGAGAAGGTGGATCGGTTTTCTTTAATGAATTGCAGTAATCTAGCCTTCTTGGAGAAAAGATAATCGTTGTGATTATAATATAAATAAGGTTAGACCTCGGCTGTAGTGATTACAGTCGGGGCTTTTCTTTTTGCCCTATGCTGAAATTTTATCCGAAATGTTTGGTATATTCAATTATTTGTCGTACATTTGCGGAATGGTTTAAATGTTGGCTGCTATGGCAAAAGATTCTATTATTTATAATCATGATGGGATGGAACTTCCAGTTGATGATTGGAAGCATGGAGAACACTCTTTCGTGGAGTTGACGCATGTGATTCAAAGTACTCATGATGCAGCACAAACTTGTGCCGTCAAAGCTATCAATCGTATGCAGACGATGCGCAATTGGCTCATCGGCTACTATATCGTGGAGTTTGAACAGCACGGCAAAGATCGTGCTGAGTATGGTTCGCGTCTTCTTAAGAAGTTGGAGGAAAAGGTGGAACGTAAAGGTCTAAATGTGACTTTGTTCCAATGGGCACGAAAGTTTTATAATCTTTATCCTCAGATGGCAGATAATCTAGTTCCTATGAATTTTATTAAGGATAAAGGAATTTGTGCGACAGCGTCGCATAAATCTGAGGGAATCAAGTTTATAGCTAGAAAAATTGCGACAGCGTCTCATAATTTTATGACCCCGGGAGCTATTTTGATTTCAAGGCTATCCTATAGTCATATACGTGAGATTATGGCGATAGACGATCCCCTTGCTCGTTACTTCTACGAACAGGAGTGCATCAAGTGTACTTGGTCTGTTCGTGAGTTGCGTCGACAGATAAGTACCAATCTCTATGTTCGAGCTGGTATTAGTACTAATCCCGAAAAGATGTTGTCTCTCCCAAGTATGAAAGGGCATGATTCTAATGAACTGCAGATTCGTGAGCCTTTCACATTCGAGTTCTTGGGGCTGAAGGCTAAAGAGGTCGTTACAGAGCAAGACATCGAGGATGCTCTGATTACTCATCTTCAAGAGTTTATATTGGAACTAGGCAAAGGCTTCTGCTTTGAGTCTCGCCAAAAGCGAATAGTAATAGATGATGAGTATTATTATCCAGACTTGGTGTTCTACAACAGATACCTTCACTGTAGTGTCATTCTGGAATTGAAAGATTCAGAGTTCTCACATGAGAACCTTGGTCAGCTGAATGCTTATGTTTCTTATTATCGTGAGAATGAGATGCAACCAGGAGATAATCCGCCAATCGGCATCTTGCTTTGTACACGAAAAGGCAAGAAAATGGTGGAGTATGCATTGGCTGGAATGGATAGCCAGCTCTTCGTCTCTACCTACATGCTTCAATTGCCAGATAAGAAAACTCTTGAAGACTTTCTGCTAAAGCAACTTGGTGAACAACTATAAGGTAAAGCCTCGGCTGTCGTTCTACAGTCGGGGCTTTTCTTTGCTCTGTCACAGCAATTATAATATATTGAGACTATTTGAATTCATCAAGAAATCATAGACGTTCATAATAATGATTCCGTCGTCATTTTGATATGTTGGTGTTGGAGTTCCAACAATGACATATTTAGTAAATCCATCTTTAATTTTCAGAAGAGAGTTCATTTCTTGGTCTATTTTGTCTTGGGTGGGCAAAGCATATGCAACTTGAATATAGTACCTCTTGAATCCTTGGTTGCATACGAAATCTACTTCGAGCATAGATTGCTTGCGTTTGCCATCTGCATCTGTCTTGCTGATTGGAACTTGACCAACATCTACAGATAGACCTCTGAGTCTTAACTCATTGTAGATGGCGTTCTCCAATAGGTGCGTAAATTCTGTTTGTCGAAAATTGAGCCGTGCATTTCGCAGTCCTAAGTCTGAGAAATAATATTTGGAGGGTGTGCTAATATACTTTTTGCCTTTGATGTCATATCTTACAGATTTCTCTATCAGAAACGCATCTTGCAACAAATCAAGATAACTTTTGATGGTATCTTGGCTTAAGTTGCTCTGCTTGATAGACTTAAAACTATTGGCCAGTTTCGCAGGGTTTGTTAAACTGCCAATGTTGGAGGCCACAAGCGTAATGAGTTCTTCCAAGTCGTCGTCTTTTAAAATAGTATATCTTTCTTTGATATCACGTAGATATGTGTGGGTAAACAGATTCTTGAGGTACTCTACCTTTCTGTTGGTTTCGTTCATCGTAACTACTTGTGGCAGCCCACCATATGTTAGGTATTCGTTCAGAAGGTCTTCTCGGTTTCCTTCTTTTACTGATGTAAACTCTTGGAAACTGAGAGGTGTAATCTTGATTTCATCTCCTCTGCCTCTAAATTGTGTTATTACATCTTTAGAGAGGAATTTTGCATTACTTCCTGTAACATATACGTCTGCGTTGGTGATTTTGAGATAGCTATTTAAGACATCCTCGAATTCTGGCACTAGCTGTACTTCGTCTAACAGTATATAGTGCATTTGGCTATCTACAAACTTAGAGTCTATATGTTTGAGGAGCGCATCAGGATTTCTTAGGAATGCATTTCGGCGGTCTTCCAGGTCTACCTTGATAATATGCTGCTCATCTACTCCTTGGCTTTTGAGATAATTTGTGAATAAGGTAAACAATAAATATGACTTTCCGCATCGGCGTATTCCGGTGATGACTTTTATCATTCCATTGCCTTTTCGGGCAATAATTCGATTGAGATGTATGTCGCGCTTTATTTCCATATTCGATTTTTTAATGTAATGTATGAATAATATCGAGTGCAAAGATACGCTTTTTTCTTGAAATACACGCTCTTCTTTCGATTTTTTTATGTAATGTATGAAAAATCTCAAGTACGCTTAAATAGAATCAATCGTATGCAGACGATGCGCAATTGGCTCATCGGCTACTATATCGTGGAGTTTGAACAGCATGGTAAAGACCGTGCTGAGTATGGTTCGCAACTTCTAAAGAAATTGGAGGAACGGGTAAATCGAAAGGGATTAAATGTTACACTGTTTAAAAATGCTCGCAACTTTTATCTGCTTTATCCACAGATGGAGGATAATTTTGTCTTTTTGAATGTTCCATTATCTAATTGCGAGGGTATTCCAAAAAGTCCGACAGTGTTAGACCAATTGAAAACTTCGGGTAAATTGATAATTGCTAAGTTGTCTTTCTCTCATATTGTGGAGATAATGGCTGTTGATGATTCTCTTGCTCGTTACTTCTATGAGCAGGAGTGTATCAAATGTACATGGTCTGTTCGTGAGTTACGTCGCCAGATAAGTACCAATCTCTATGTTCGTGCGGGCATTAGCAGTAATCCTGAAAAGATGTTGTCTCTTCCTGGTATGAAAGGGCATGATTCTAATGAATTGCAGATTCGAGAGCCTTTTACGTTTGAATTCTTAGGATTGAGGGCTCAAGAGGTCGTTACAGAACAGGATATAGAGGATGCTTTGATTACTCATTTGCAAGAATTTATCTTGGAGCTAGGTAAAGGCTTCTGTTTTGAGTCTCGTCAAAAACGTATAGTGATAGATGACGAGTATTATTATCCAGACTTGGTGTTTTATAACCGGTATCTTCACTGTAGCGTCATTCAGGAATTGAAAGATTCGGAGTTTTCGCATGAGAACCTCGGGCAGCTGAATGCTTATGTTTCTTATTATCGAGAAAATGAGATGCAGCCTGGGGACAATCCTCCAATTGGTATTTTGCTCTGTACGAGAAAGGGTAAGAAAATGGTGGAGTATGCCTTGGCTGGTATGGATAACCAATTGTTTGTTTCCACTTATATGCTTCAGTTGCCCGACAAGAAAACATTGGAGGATTTCTTGTTGAAGCAGTTAGATAAAAACAAGTAAGTATAACGATTAGGTTAGGCTTCGGCTGTAGTGATTACAGTCGGGGCTTTTCTGTTTGCCTTATGCTGAAATTTTATCCGAAATGTTTGGCGGTTACGATAATTAGTCGTAACTTTGCAAGCGAATCAAAACAATTAAGGAGGTTTAGAAAATGGAAGAATTAAGAGATAGGTTTATACGCTTTGATTGGGCGATAAAACGACTGTTGCGCCAAAAGGCTAATTTTGGCGTTTTGGAGGGCTTCCTTACCGTATTTATAGGAGAGCCAATCAAAATCGTTGACATATTGGAAAGCGAAGGTAACCAGCAGGCAGAAGATGACAAGTTCAATAGAGTTGACATCAAGGCAAAAAACAGCAAGGGCGATATCATTATAGTAGAAATCCAGAATACAAGTGAATTGTATTATCTGGAACGTGTACTCTATGGTGTGGCTAAAGCTATTACGGAGCATATCAATCTCGGAAATACCTACAAGGAAGTGAAGAAGGTATATTCTATCAGCATCTTGTACTTTGACCTTGGCAAAGGCTCTGACTACATCTATGTAGGACAGAATAATTTTGTGGGCTTGCATACGAAAGACAACCTTATTATCAGCACAAAGGAGAAGGATACTATCGTAAGGAAATCTCCAGCTGAGATCTTCCCAACTTATATGTTGGTAAGAGTGAATGAATTTAATAAGATTGCTGTGTCACCAATTGAGGAATGGGTAGATTATCTGAAAAATGGCGTTATCAAACCTGATACCACAGCTCCAGGTTTGCAGGAGGCACGTGAGAAGTTGAGATATTATTCTATGTCGGATGCAGAACGTCATGCTTATGATGAGCATGTCAATGCCATCATGATTCAGAATGATGTTTTGGGAAATGCAAAGCTGGAAGGTCGTGCTGAAGGTCGTGCTGAAGGTCGTGCAGAAGGTCGTGCTGAAGGTCGTGCTGAAGGTCGTGCAGAAGGTCGTGCAGAAGAAAGGATAGATACTGCTAAACGTTTACTTGCTATGGGACTCTCTCCACAACAAGTTGCAGATGGTACCATGCTTCCCTTGGAGGAAGTAGAAAAATTGGTAGATGAAACAAAGAATAAATAAGGCTAAACCCCGGCTGCCGTTCTGCAGTCGGGGATTTTTCGTGTCATTAAGTTAGAGGAATTTGACCTTTTTTGCTTTTCTTCTGTACTTTCTTGTATAATTGCTGAAAAGATTTGGTGTTTACGAGTTTTTATTGTACTTTTGTATGCAGTAAAACAAGTACATTTATACGGGGTTACTTGTACAACCAGAAGCTTATACTTCCCCAACTCCATGACTCACACCGAACGGTGTAAGCGCATGCATCGGACGAAGTAAGAGCGTGCTGCGTTCGAGGTGAGCTCGTGCACCGTTCGATGCACGTCGTACAGTTCTAGGACTTGAAGCGTATGGCTTACGTACTTAACTGGTTATAACGTACTTGTATGAACAACTAACAATACTAAGCTATGGCAATAAAGTATGAAATCCATTCCATCCATAACTCGAAGGGCGAAGGTGGAGAACAGAAATTTGTCCGGTTGCGAGACCATGAACCGATGACCAGTAAGCAGATAGAAGAGCATATAGAGCAGGTCTGTTCGCTTACCAGAGCTGATGTGCAGGCTGTGATGACTGCGCTGCATGGGTTGATCGTTACCGAACTGTCGCAAGGTGCCCGCTTCTATCTTCCGCAAGTGGGCTATCTCTCCCTGTCTGTTACAACGGAGCTGCCGGAAGGTAGGACGATGGAAAAGATGACAGGTAATGACATCCGTCTGCGTAATATAAACTTCAAACCTACTGCCGAACTGCTGAATGAGGTTTCACGGCATGTCAAGTTTGAACGTTCCAAATTCACAACAAGGTCACGGCAATATACCGAAGAACAGTTGTGGAACAAGATGGTAAATTTCCTGAAAGAGAATGAATATATTTGCCGACGTGACATGGAATTCCATTTTTCCTTGCGCCAGCAGACTGCCTTGAAATGGTTGAAGCATTTTACGGAGAAAGGGCTTCTCGTAAAGAAGGGCGCAAGCAATGCTCCTATCTATTTCCTGGCTGAAAAAGAACTGAATAAATAAACAGATTAAACCTAAAGAGAACAATGAAAAAAATGATGTTATTGATGGTTATCGCTCTGATGACCGTTACGAGTATGGTAGTAATGGCAGGTTGCAAGTCTGCCGAAAAGGGGAATTGCCGTATCCATGGTACGATGGAGTCGAACCGTTGGGATGGCAAGAAGATTTTCCTTGTGCCTATGTTCGGACTGCAGGATGCTGCCCATGTAGACTCTGTTGTCATCAAGGATGGCAAGTTTGAATTTGTTGCCGATACTACTGAGATGAAGGTGATTCGTATAGATTATCACTATCGTGATGGCGTACAGGACTTGCTGGTTGTTTCCGAACCGGGCGACATCAAGGTTACGGTCGGTGCCAACAGTATTTCCGGGGGAACTCCTCAGAACGATTCTCTCCAGGTATGGAAAGATCAGATCATGAAGTTTAACAGTGCCTACAACCAGCTTCGTATGCAGGCCCGCCAGGAAGGCTCAGACCAGTTGCTGATGACCAAGGGTAAGGAGATACAGAACCAGTTGAAGGAATATAACATCGCCTTCCTCAAGCGTCAGCCTGCCGGAGTGTTTAAGAGTTTTCTTCAGACCATGTATCCTTCAGCAAAGTAAAATATTTGCTGTAGGGGATGTTGATAAATATGGGTATCCTGACTAATCTATTAAGTGCATGAAAAAGTTCATTTCTAGATATGGGAAAATGACTCTGGTCGCATTGTTCGGCTTATGCATCTTCCTTTTTTGGTATTGTGGTTATCCACAAGCCTTATGTTACCAAGAGCAGAACCAGCTCTTTCTTTGGTCTGCCGACTACTTTTGGCATGACCTGAGTGTGGCAGGTGGTTTGGCTGATTATATCAGCGAGTTCCTGGTACAGTTCTATTATGTTCCAGTTTTGGGTGCTGCCATCCTGGCTTTTCTCTTCGTGGCTTTCCTGTCGCTTACCTATCAGGTAATCAGAAGTTATACAGCCAAGCCGTTGAAGTGGTATGGGATGCTCATAGCTCTTCTTCCTTCTATCCTGTTGCTGGAAGTGATGGGAGATATCGAAGTGCTCATGTCTTTCCCGATAGCTCTGACCTTAGCCCTGCTGTCAACATGGCTCATGAATCTTGCTACCCGGAGATGGGGAGCAAGGATTGCGTGGGCAGATGTGCTTCTGATACCCATTCTGTTCTGGCTGATTGGAGGCGGTGCAACCTGGCTTTATGTCTTCCTCCGTCTGGCTTTTTTCCTGATGCAGGTGAAGAAAGGCAAACTTCCTTCCGTTGCGATTGCCTATCCTTTGTCTATACTCTATCTCTGGGCTATACAGCTGGTTTGCTATAGTACCCTTCTGGTGCAATATCCATTGATGTCTGTGATGACAGGTATCAACTATTATCGCGTGCCTATGCGGTATCCGGGGCAGAAATGGGGATATGACAAGGACCTCTATGCTTTGGTCAAACTGAACGAACAGGTGCGTAACGAGAAGTGGGAAGATATCATCCATGATGCGCAGGAGAATCAGGTGCAGGTGTTCTATACCAGCAACTGCGTGAATCTTGCCCTGGCTCAGACCCGTCAGCTTGCCGACCGCATGTTTTCTTTCTATCAGAGTGGAGAAGATGCCTTGCTGGCTCCCCGTTCCCGTGATAACATGTCGATGTATCCTACGATGGAAGCCTTTTGGCGTCTGGGTCTCGTGAACTCTTCTCTTCGCTATGCCAGCGATTTGCAGGCTTCCATCCTGAATGGAAAGATGAGTGGCAGATTGATGAAGCGCATTACCGAATGTCAGATTGTAAATGGCAAGTATGCTGTAGCCCGTAAGAATATCGATCTCTTGAAGCAGTCGCTCTTCTATCATGACTGGGCTGTGAAGATGGAGGCGATGCTGGGCAATGATACGGCTATCAGTCATGATCCTGATTTGGGAAGGGCTAGAAGAATGCGCTTCAAGACGGAAATGATCTATAGCTATGATGAGATTGACAAGATGATGGGACTGCTCTTCATCAACAATCCGGATAACAAAATGGCGCTCGACTACTTCATGGGGCAGATGCTGTTGAAGGGAGATATCCAGGGATTCATGCGTTATGGCAGTTGGGTACAGCAATATGGTGGCTATATGCAGATGCCTGTGGGTTATCAGGATGCTGTGAAGTGCATACAGAATCAGGGGAATGTACCGGGTTCGCCATACGCAGAATACGTGAAACGAATGATGAGTAAACAGAAAGGAGGCGAAGAATGAAAAAGATTATTTATACTTTGATGATAGTATGGATGGGGATGACCGCCTGTACTCCGTCGGTTGAGAATCCTACTATGGTGAACCGTAAGCCAAGCATCTATCCAGACTATATCGGGGTGACCATTCCGGCTGATATTGCTCCGATGAACTTCAATATCAAAGGTGATACCGTTGATGTGGTGGATGTCGTGGCAAAAGGAAGCAAGGGCGGAGAACTGCATGTCTGTGGTGAATGGGCTGACTTCGATGTGGAAGACTGGCATCAGCTTACTGAGCAGAATATCGGTGGAAGCATCTCTTTTACCGTCAGTACCCGTAAGGATGGCAAGTGGAAGCAATATCAGGATTTCCAGATGATGGTGAGTCCTTATCGGTTGGATGATTATGGTTTGACCTATCGCCGTATCGCTCCTGGCTACGAAGTGGGTGGCAACATCGGCATCTATCAGCGCGATATCCATACCTTTGATGAAACGGCTATCATGACAGAAACCGCCTTGCCGGGAAGATGTTTCAATTGCCATACAGCCAATCGTACAGATGCCCGGCAATTGACCTGCCAGATACGTGGCGAGGGTGGAGGTACCTTGATTATGAAGGATGGCAAGCAGCAATGGATTGATACCAAGACCGATTCTACCAAGGCTGCCGGAAGCTATGCCTACTGGCATCCGGAAGGCAACTATGTGGCTTATGCTGCCAATGCCGTTCACCAGTGTTTCTTCGTGGGAACTTACAAGCCGATAGAAGTTTATCACGACTTCAGCAACATCGTGGTACTGGATACACGTAACAATCAACTGGTAACAGACCAGAAACTGATGACTCCCGACTGGCTGGAGATATTCCCTGCTTTCAGTGCAGATGGCAATACCTTATATTATAGTACTTCGAAGGCTTGCCGTGTGCCGGCAGAGTATCTGAAAGTGAAGTGTTCGCTGGTAAGTATTCCTTTCGATGCCAAAACGGGGAGGTTTGGAGAAAAAGTGGATACGCTGCTGAATGGTCCGAAGACGAATATGAGTTACGTCTTGGCTCGTCCGTCGTATGATGGAAAATGGCTGATGTATACACGGTGCAGCAGAAGCAATTTTCCTATTGTGCAACCTGATGCTGATCTGTGGATGATGAACCTGAAGACCCGGCAGACTTATCCGCTGACTGCGGTGAACAGTAAGATGAGCGAGAGCTATCACAACTGGAGTAGCAACTCGCATTGGTTTGTCTTCGTCAGTAAGCGAGGTAACGGAAACTATACCCGTCTCTACATTTCGAGTATCGATGATCAGGGTAAGGCAACCAAGCCATTCCTTCTTCCGCAGCGCAATCCGTGGAAATATTATCATGGGCTGTTTGATGCCTATAATGTACCGGATTTCACCAAGACCAAGGTGGAGCTGGATATGAAGGAAACCCGCAATCAGATCTTTTCGGATGAACGTCCGAAAGTAACGGTGAGAGAATAAACGAATAAAAATTTAGATTGGAGAATCATGAAGAATTTGATGATAAAATCTTGGAAACCGCTGTTGTCGCTGCTCTTCGGTGTGGCGGTAGTGATATTCTGGTCTGTTCCTTACATGAGTGGCTTGTGCTTTCAGGAACAGTATCAGATGTTTCTCTTTGATACCAACTATTTCCTGGAGCGCATTGTGCTGCCGGGAGGATTGGCTGACTATATCAGTGAGTTTTTGGTACAGTTCTATTATATGCCTGTCTTGGGCGGTACCATCATCGCCCTGCTCTTGATGAGCATACAGGCTATCTCGTGGGGACTAATGAAGCAATATGGAATGAAAGCCGTTTTCCCGGGATATCTGTTGAGCTTTGTACCTAGTATTGTATTATGGTGTGCCATGGGCGACCAGAATCTGTTGCTTTCTTTTGTTGTGGCACTGTCGGGCGCCTTGCTGATGGGCTGGATTCACAACCGGTTCCACAACCGGTTGGTGAAGGTGGTGTTCGAACTGGTGAGCACGGCATTGGTTTATTGGTTCCTGGGACCAGTGGTATTCATTTATGCCGCCCTGATGATTGGAGATACGCTGATGAAAGGCAAGCAGAATGGACACATTCTTTCCAGTCTGGGTTATTCTGCCTGTCTGCTGATACTCACCGTAGCCTGGATATTGCTGACCACGCAATCGTTGCAGTATCCATTGTATCGTATCTTTAGCGGACTCAATTATTATCGCTATCCGGGTACGGTTTCTCCGTTGCCTTTGGGTGTGATGATATGGACCGTCGTAGTCGTTTTCTTTGGTATGGTTCCTGATGGACATGCCTGGATTAAGAAGCTGCAGCAATCCAAGGTGGTGATGGTCTTGGCGTATGTATTGGTGATTGTGGCTTCATGGTTCGGCATCAAGGCTTCTTTTGATGCAATGACCTACGACCTGATAGATTATGATTTCCTGGTTCGCACCGAACAATGGGATAAGATTATAGAGAAGGCAGAGAAGAAGCCGGCAACCACACCGCTTAGTGTTTCGTGTGTGAATCTTGCCTTGAGCCAGAAAGGACAACTTGCTGACCGTCTTTTCGAGTTCTATCAGAATGGAGGCGAGGGCTTGTTTCCTACCTTTACACGCGATATGATTTCACCGGTATCTACTGCAGAAATCTTCTTCCGTCTGGGAATGGTGAATGATGCCGAAAGATATATGTTCGAGGCGCAGGAAGCGATACCGAATTATCGCAAGAGTGCCCGATTGACCCGCAGGATTATAGAGTGCGAAATCATCAACGGTAATTACAAGGTAGCTGCCAAGCTGCTCCACCGACTGCAGAAAACGCTCTTCTATAGCAACTGGGCGAATCAGACGATGGCGCTGCTGGGTAATGAGAAGGCAATCAACCAGCATCCTGTTTATGGAAAGTTGAGAAAGTATCGTGAGAAGAAGCAGGACTTCCTCTTCAGCGACCGGGAGATGGACCAGATGCTGGGCTTGCTCTTCCTGAATGATAACCATAACAAGATGGCATACGAATACCTGGTTTGCTACGAACTCCTGCAGCGCGATATGGAGAAGTTCATGCAGTATTATCCGTTGGGTAGATTCGTGGATTATGACCATATTCCACGTTCCTTCCAGGAAATTCTCATCGGCAACTGGATGAAGACACATAGCGATCCACGTACCATCCCATATAGTGTGGATGCACAGAACGTGAACAATACGCTCAACTTCATTCAGCTCTATATGCAGAATCCGAAGGATCCTCAGCTTGGTCAGCAGCCGTATGTATCCAATGCCTGGCACTATGTGATGGTGCAAGGGGCTGATGAGGCTGCCGGAAAGAAGGAGGGAATGAAAGAGGTTTATTAGAATGTAGAATGATAATACTGGAATGATATGAAAACGATAAAATCTTTATTGTGCTCTCTGTTGGTTGGAGTGGTGATGGCTTCGCTTAGTGCATGTTGTTACCCTCCGGCGTGGAAAGATGCCAAGGAAATCAATCAATTCCCTAAGATATTCCCCGATTATGTTGGGGTTACAGTTCCTGCCAATATCGCACCGCTCGATTTTAACATGGCGGACGAGGATATTGAGGATATGTATGTATGTGTGCAAGGTCCGAAAACCATAGAGGGGCTATATTCTTACGACAAGAAGTATGCGGAGTTTGAGGTAGATGAATGGCATGATTACTTGAAAAAGAACAAGGGTGAAAAACTCACCGTCTCTGTGTTTGTATTGAAAAATGGTGAAAGGTTCAAGTATCAGGACTTCAATATCTATGTCAGCCCATACGAGCTGAACGACTGGGGCTTGACTTATCGTCGTATTGCCCCTGGTTATGAGGTGTATGGCAAGTTGGGCATTTATCAGCGCAACTTGAGTAACTTTGAGGAAACGGCAATCCTTGAGAATACCGCAGCACCGGGTGCCTGTCTCAACTGTCATACGGCAAACAGAACCAATCCCGATCAGTTTACCTTCCATGTGCGTGGTGACCATGGTGCTACCTTGGTTTCTCAGAACGGAAAGCGGGAGTGGCTGAAGGCTAAGAATGATTCCCTGAAGGGTTCGATGGTTTATCCTTACTGGCATCCATCGGGCAAGTATTGCGCCTATAGCACCAATACCACCCATCAGAGTTTCCATGCCGTGAAGGATGAGCGAATTGAAGTCTTCGACCAGGCATCGGATGTCTTTGTCTATGAACCTGCAACCCATGAACTGATATTGGATTCTCTCCTGATGACGAAAGACCATTATGAGACTTATCCGGTATTCTCGCCTGATGGCAAGACGCTCTATTTCTGCTCTTCTACGGCAGAGCCTATTCCAAGCGGTTACAAGGACATCAAGTATAATATCTGCAAGATAGGGTTTGATGCGGCTACGGGTAAGTTTGGCAACAAGGTAGATACCATCTTCAATGCCCGTGAACAGGGCAAGAGTGCTACCCATCCACGTCCTTCGTATGATGGCAGGTACATCATGTTTACAATGAGTGATTATGGCTGCTTCCCTATCTGGCATAAGGAAGCGGATAACTGGTTGCTGGATTTGAAGACAGGTCAGGCTAAGCCTATGACTGCTGCCAATAGTAAAAACACGGACAGCTGGCACAACTGGAGCAGGGATTCCCATTGGTTTGTCTTTACATCCCGCCGTGGTGATGGTCTCTATACCCGTCTTTATCTTGCCTGCATCGATGACAAGGGCAATGTAAGCAAGCCATTCCTGCTGCCACAGCGCAATCCGAAGAAGTACTACGACGAGTTGCTGGATTCCTATAATACCCCAGATTTCACGTCCAAGCCTGTAGAACTGGATGCCCGTGCGGCAGGAAATGAAATCATGAGTGATAAGAGAATTCCGACGAAGGTTAAGTAAGTGAAGAGTGAAGAACGAAGAGTGAAGAATTCAAATGTATGTTTATAAAAAACGCTCCTGTTGCAATATGGTAACAGGAGCGTTTTTGTTTTGTTTATTTGAACTGTTCTGCTTCTTGCTTCATCACATTCTCTACATCGATGGCATCGAATGGAACGGGACCGCAGCTCAACTCCGGTACGTTGAAACTCTTCAGACAATCATCGTAGAAGGTTGGTTCCTTCTGCGGCAATACGAAAGGCTTGTGAGCCTTGCCCTGGCTGTCTACGTAGCAGAAGTAAGGCTTGCCGTAAAGACCATCATCGCGCTTGCTTGCAAAGACAAACCATCTGCCGGTATGCGACCAGCTGTGATAGGTATCACTCTTGTTGCTGTTCACGATGCTGAGGCTGTCTGTCTTACCCGTCTGCAGGTCTAGCATGCATAGATCTGCTTCTGGATGCCAGATAGGGAAGGTGCCGTAATCGGCTACGGTGAAGAGGCAGTATCTGCCATCGGGACTTATCTTAGGATGGCAAACGGAACGGGCAGAATAGAGGGTATCTACCTTTTCGCCAAATCTGCCGTTTTCTTCATTGAAAGGAATGCGTACCAGGGAATATTTCAATCCCTTGAGGTTCTTCGTATTCAACCCTTTCCGGTCGGCTACACAATAATATATATAGGCACCATTAGGCGAGAAGGTCGGGAATGTCTCCAGCTTCGTGCTGTCGCTCGTCAGGGGCGATGAGATGATGGTGTTGTTGTCGAGGTCGGCAACATAGACATCGCTCTTCGAATCATATACTTCCAGACGCTTGTCGGGATCGGCATGGAAGGCTGGAATGATGATATTGGTAGAGAACGTTACGTATTTTCCCGATGGACTGAAACCGTAATATACACTTGAAGAAATCATGTTGTCGTTCTTCAGATTCAGCTTGCGCAACTTGCCATTGCGGTTGAGGATGGCTCCACCGCCTTCTCCTCTAACATATAGCATGCTGAGGTTCGGGTTCTGGTTGCCGAAGGCATGACAGTTCATGCAGCGGTTCTCCTGCAGATTGTGGTCGGCGAGTATCTTCTCCTCCCAGTTCTCGATGCAGCGCTGCTTAATCTGGATTTTATTCCATACCTCGTAATCGGGCTCTATGAGTCGGTAGGTGAGGTATGAGTCAATGCTGTCGCCTACTACCTGCCAGGTGAAAGGCTTGAATGCGGTCCAGTCTCCTTCATCGCTCTTGGAATAGATCTGTACCTTGATGTTCTTGTTTACAGCCTTCTGGAGAAAGGCTTTCCACTCTTTTATGTCAAACTTCAGATTCTGACTGTTGCTGGTTGCTGTCAATGTGTTGGCTGCATCATTGGCATCTGCTCCTTCAATGGTGAGAACGGTCTCGATGTTGGTAAGATGCTTGTCGCGTATCTCGAAGTTGAGTGGTGCGATGTTTACCGGAATGGTTACATCGGCATAGTCGGGATACATGTTGGGCAGATGGCTAACCTGCTCTGCGTTCTCATGTGTCTGGGCACATGAAGCGAAAAGGAGGAGACCCGCCAGGGAGCTATATAGAATGTTTCTGTATTTCATTGTTCTTGTTTTTGATGCTGATAGAGTCTTCCAGGCTCTTTAGTTGTTGTTCAACTTAGGTGTCTTTGCCTTGTCAAAGTAATACCAGTAGGTATCTTTGAAGGCAGGGTTGCCGCGTTGTTCATTATATTGGCTGAACTGTTGCAGCACATCCTGTCGCTTGATATACTTGGCCCATTCGCTTGGTGGTGCCTTGGTTCCTGCCAGATATATCGTGAGCGCTTCCTGATACAATTCGTCGTATTGCACGTGCTTCTGCTTGAGATAGTAAGCATCGTAGTCATGCTTGAAGGTATCCATGTCCTTCAGGAGAAGGTCGCTGCATAGCATGTAATTGATGGCGTTATTGTTTGCCGGATTGCTTTCTACCAGCTCTTTCATGATGATATAGCTGTTGTCGCTGAGGCGAAGGGTATCCTGGGTGTTGACAAACGGGCGCTTGTCAAGATAGGTCTGAAGGAGGGCTTTCTCTTCGGGCAGGGCATGGATGCCCAGGGATGCAAAAACGCGGTCGGCCCATCTTTGCCATACGAATGTCTTCTGCAGGATGCGCAGATATTTGCGGGTTGCCTGGTAGTCGCCTTTGACGAGATTGACTTCTGCCAGTCGCTTGATCATGCGGATGTTGCGGTTGTTGGGAGAGCATACATTTGCCAGCATGGCTGCTCTTTCGCAGAAGGTCATGTCGCCCAATACCCAGTACAACTCATTGAGTGTCTTGATGGTGAGTGTTGGAGTGTTGGGACCAAGGGTCTCAAAGGTGCCGAGGTTGTTGTCGGGGAATTTGAGAAGGTTGGCAGAAAGACAGTGGTTTTGTGCCATGACGAGATTATAGTAGAACTTCATGTACTGGTCCGGATTCTCTTCTTTCTCAACGATGCGCATCACCTTGTTGTAGTTGCCGAAATAATATTCGCAGTCTACAGCCAGTGTCTTTTCCAGATCCATCTGTGGGGCAACCAGTTTGCCGATGCCAGGATAAGTGTAGATGGTCTGGAAATCGCAATAGTAGAGTCGCTTGGTGAGCATGAGGAGGAAAAATGGGATGATCAGGGCGGCAAGACGACAGTAGGTGCCTGCCATCATGATATTGGCAATGCAGCCGGCAAATGTCAAGGCGCCATATACCCATACACCGTATCCGAAGAACCAATGGCAGACGAACACGGAGACGAAGATGCTGATGACGGATACCCAGTTGGCAATTCCTGAGCCATTGAGGAAGAGACCCTGCTCGTTCCCTCTTTCTATCTTCTTGATAAACATTCGGGTAGAGATGAGCAGCGAGGTGCTGACACGGAACACGCTGGCTCCACCTGCCACGGCAAGGATGCTGCTCAGACGGTAGTCGTAATGGAAACTGAAACAAATCTGCAGAATCATCACGATGAAGGCGACGGAATGTGCCACCCATCTTCCCTTGATGTCTGCCATTTCTACAGCACATCTGATGTTGTATCCTGTCAGGAGGATACAGAGGGTAAGGATGATAGGACCTGCATAACGGAAATAGTAGAATTGGGTCAGGAAATCGCCTGCCAGACAAGCCAGCCATCCCGGTTTGTCAAGGTAGGTGGTTATATGATCCCACGACATCAGGAACAGCTGATTCTGCTCCTGATAGAACAGGTGATAGGGATAGCAGAATTGGAAGAATGCAAAACATGCTATCGCTCCCAGCACGTATAATGTGTATATGCCTATGCTAGGTTTGTTTGTTTTTTGTTTATTCATGTCTTTCAGTTTATTTCTGCAAAGGTAACAAAAATATATTAGAAAGACACATAAAAAATGCAGAAACTTACTCTTTGAAAGTAAATTTCTGCATTTATTGCTGTTATTGCTTTTCTGCAATACATTCCATCTCTATCAGCCAGCCTGGTCTGCATACTTTTGCCTCTACGATGATATGCGGTATCTGGGGATAGAACTGATTCATCAGCATTTCTACGGTATGATAATCAGATATGTCGCGCAGATAGATGATAAAGTACTGGATGTCGTTCATAGTGGCATCGCCATCCTTCAGTAAGGCTCCTATGTTTTCAAGGAGTCTGCCGGTCTGTCTTACTACATCGCCTTCGTATACCACCTGTCCGTGCTTGTCAATACTGGCAGTTCCGGAGATGAAGTATTGCTGCTGGCTGGGTAGGGTAAGACGGGTTCCGCGCTCAAAGGCTACTCCATATTCGTGGGTAGGATTCAGATGTTCGAGTGCCTGCAGATACTTCTTGTCTGATTCCCGTATGTCAGGATAGGTCAGGAAGTCGATGGCTACAGTGGCATGGCGAACGGGAGTTGCTCCTCCGATACCTGTGCTGGCTATGTAGTGGGTATCTGCTGTAAGACCTTCTTCATCGAAGACATCGTTGCGTGCTTCTACTACGCCTTGGTAGTTCACGTCAATATGGGCTACATATATCCAGGTGCGGACGAGGTTGCGCTCCATTGTCATACCAGTCTTGCTGATAGCCTGCTGGTATCTGTCGAAAATCATACGGGTTTGTTCGTATGAATTCTTATCCTTCGCTTCCTCCTCGGTGAGGCGGATACTATGAAACAGCATGGGGGTATGAACATCTGTGGTTTTTACAAGAAGACTTATCTTACTGCCATTTAGTGGAGTCTGTTCCACGATAGTAAGATTCGTATCCTTGAGAAATTCTTGATAGAGAAGAGATTCCTGCAGTTCTTTTATCTGGTTCTGGGAATCGCTGAGAAACACCTTACAATATTGCAAGGTGCGATGTTCCATCTTCTCTATATCGAGATGATTACCTAGTTTTAGATACAGAAAGTTCAAGCGGTCATTGAACGAACCCTTGGCTTCCGGTGATAGTATTATGTATTTGTCCATCTTGTTCTTTTCTTTTTTCGGTAGCAAAGGTACGGATAATATCTGAGATAAAAGAATATAAATCGGATGAAAAGATGAAAATACCGAGAAATGGGGATAGGATGATGTTTTCGTAGAGCGAAAAAGAGGGTGCGTCATGAACTTATGACACACCCTCAATCTCTTTCTTATATCCTGCTTTAGAGTGATTCAAGCATGCGCTTGATGACAACCTCGGCTGAAATCTCACGGTTGGCTGCCTCCGGAATCACCAGACTGTTCTTGCTCTCGATGACATCATCGGTAACAATCAGTCCACGGCGTACTGGCAGACAGTGCATGAAGTAACCATCGTTGGTCCAGCTCATGTGCTCCTCGTCGATGGTCCAGCTCATATCCTTGCTCAGAATCTCACCATACTGTGTTGGGTCTTTCACGCCCGGACAGCTCCAGTTCTTGGCATAAACGAAGTCTGCACCTTCCAGCGCCTTCTTCTGGTCGTACTCCACTTTGGCATTACCTACGAACTTAGGATCAAGCTCATAGCCCTCTGGGTGAGTAACCACGAAATCAACATCGGCTGCGTTCATCCACTGGGCGAATGAGTTTGGTACAGCCTGTGGCAGGGCACGGCAATGAGGAGCCCAGGTCAAGACTACTTTAGGACGAGCCACCTTCTTATGCTCCTCGATGGTGATGAGGTCGGCAAATGCCTGGAGTGGGTGAACGGTAGCTGTCTCCATAGCGAAGACTGGGCGGCCGCTGTACTTTACAAACTGGTTGACGATGGTCTCGGCATAATCGTAGTCACGGTCTTTCAGACCGGCAAAGCTACGAACACCGATAAGGTCGCAGAAGCTACCCATTACTGGGATTGCCTCCAGCAGGTGCTCGCTCTTGTCGCCATCCATGATAACGCCACGCTCTGTCTCCAGTTTCCAAGCACCTGCGTTCACATCGAGCACGATTACATTCATGCCCAGGTTCATCGCAGCCTTCTGTGTACTCAGTCGGGTACGGAGACTGTTATTGAAGAATATCATCAGCAAGGTTTTGTTCTTGCCTAACTCCTGATAACCGAAACGGTTTGCTTTCACTTCCTGTGCCTCGGCGAGTGCTGCTTTCAAGTCGCCAAGGTCTTCAACATTAAAGAATGTCTTCATTGTTATTTCGTTTTTTATTTGTTATTTCTGATATATATTGCTCTTGGATCTTTCTTCTTGAATCTTGATGTTTGCAAAGTTTGCATGCAAACCTTGCAAACATGGCAGAAACTAAGACTTGGTACGGAGAGGGTACGGAGCAGGTACGGAGCGGGTCCTGTAAAGCTATTGAATAGGCTTTCCCTTCGGCCGCCGAACGTTGTTTCTTCACTCTTCACTTCCTCGTCTGTCCATTTCCTGTAATCAACCATTTGTAGGTGGTAATCTCTTCGAGTGCCATTGGTCCGCGGGCTCCGAGCTTCTGAGTACTGATGCCAATCTCTGCGCCCAATCCGAACTGTGCGCCATCGGTAAAGCTGGTTGGAGCGTTTACATAAACGCAGGCTGCATCTACCAATGCCTGGAACTTCTTCTGGGCTGCTTCGTTGTTGGAAACGATGCTCTCGCTATGTCCGCTTCCATAGGTGGCGATATGGTCGAGTGCCTCATCTTCCGAAGCCACGGTCTTGATACCCATCTGCATGCTGAGCCATTCGGTGTTCCAGATGCTCTTCATGTTAGCATCTGCTTCTGTTGAGTCTGCGGATTTGCAATTCGCAGTCAGCAAACCTGCCTCCTTCATCTTCGCTTCGCTTTCCTCTGCCTTATATAATAAGGTATCAGGATAGTGTCCCTTTAAAGCTTCGTAAGCCTTGGCATCTGCATGAATCTTGGTTTGCTTCTCGGCGAGACCTTCGCAGAGAGTTGGTAGGTCGCTTAATCTGCTTTCGTGAATCAGCAGACAGTCGAGTGCATTGCATACGCTCACTCTTCTGCATTTGGCATTGGTGATGATGCGCTTGCCCATCTCCAGATCGCCATCCTTGTCGAAGTAGCAGTGTACCACGCCGGCTCCGGTCTCGATAACCGGAACTTTGGCAGTATCACGGACGAAGTTGATGAGCTTCTTTCCTCCACGAGGAATGCAGAGGTCAATATAGCCCACGGCATTCAGCATTTCGCCTGTAGCCTCATGGGTGGCAGGTAGAAGCGTACATACGTTTGGATCCACGCCATACTTTATCAACACCCTGTGGATAAGTTCGACCCCCGCTGAGTTTGAGGCATTTGCATCCTTTCCGCCTTTCAGTACGCAAGCATTTCCGCTCTTGAAACAGAGAGAAAAAACATCGTAGGTTACGTTAGGACGTGCTTCATAAATCATACCGATAACTCCGAATGGAACTGATATTCGCTGCAGGTGCAAACCATTTTCGAGTGTTTTGTCTTTGAGAACTCTTCCGAGCGGTGAGGGCAGGGTACTTACGTGTCTCATATCCGAAGCAATATCCTGGAGTCGCTGCTCTGTGAGTTGCAATCGGTCGTAGAGCGGGTTCGCCTTGTCCATCTTCGCCAGGTCTTCTGCGTTCGCTGCAAGGAGCGCAGGAGTTTCTGCGATGATAGCATCAGCCACCGCCTGCAGGATTTCATTACGTTGTTCGTCGCTGAGCAAGCCCAGTGTCTTGCTGGCTGCCTTCACTTTTTGGAAAGTCTCTTTCAGTTCCATTTGCTATTTCCTTTCTTATTTGATGATAAGATGTTTTGTAATGTGTTATGAGTTTCCTCTTAACAGCGGCAAAGGTAAGCATAAATATTGAAAATTGCAAACTTTATGCAAGAAAAAGTGATGATTTTATAGATAAATGGATAGTTATACGAAAATGAGATAAAAAAGGTCAGATATAGTCTTCTTCAGATTTTCCTCTTTTACAAGCGCAGTAAATATAGCAGGCATTGCCTGTTGAATTGGTTTATTGAATTCCTCAGACACTGTCTGAGGAATTCGCATATTAGAGAACAAACAAGTCGTCCATTGTTACTACCGACTGAACATCCCAGGCATAAGGATTGTCGGATAATCCCATGGTCGTAATCATTGTAAGATGCACGGCTTTTTCGGTACCAGTCTCTTGGATGAAGCGCTCTCGCTTGTTTTGTAAACTCGCATCTATCGTATTAGTTATCTGAAAAGGAGCCTTGGAGTATTTGATTTCACAGAGATTAATGACATCATCGCTCCTGTCTATCAGCAAGTCGATCTGTGCTCCCGGCTTTTCCTTGCTCCCAGTTACATTCCAAGAATAAACCGTGGTGATAACGCCTTGAATACCAAGCTTTGCCTTGATCTGCTCCACATGCTGCAGGCATACTCGTTCAAAAGCCAAACCGCACCACGTGTTGTACTCGGGTTTGCCGGTAATCTTTGTCCAATATTGTGCGTCATTGATATAGCTGTCCTTGATAAACTTATAATAAAACAAGGTGTAATTGTCCATTAACTGGAACAAGGCATTCTTAGCTTTCATTCCGATGCAATTATATTTTCGGATAAATCCGCAGTATTCCAAGTTCTCTAAGTATTCCGTCAACTTGCCATTGTCGGTCAACTTGGTTGCTTGTAAGATTTCTGTTCGGGTCATTCCGACTTTCTTGGTTGCCAAAGCATCTACTATCGAGAGATAAGGCTTAGGCTGTTTGAACAAAGAGTCGTATAAGTCATCAAACTCGTGACGAAGATTGCCATCTTCTGAGAAAAATAACTGGTTGATGTTCTGTGCCAGACTCATTCCCGGTTTCAGTTGAGACCAATAAAATGGAACACCTCCCATGATCATATAGCCTTCCAAAACCTGTCGGCGATTAAAGCGCAGTCCCATTTCTTCGGAATAGAGTTCGCATTCCCTTAAGCAAAACGGTTTCAGATGAATACGGACAGACACTCGGTTGTGCAATCCACCATGATTTTTAATCACCTTATTGATAATCCATGAGGTAGCACTGCCGCAAACGATGAGGAGAATATCCTTGCGGGCGGAAGCCCATCCATTCCAGAAATGTTCCAAAGCCGAAAGGAAATTGGAGCGTGGAGAATCCATCCATGGCATCTCGTCGATGAACACTACTTTCTTGGGGATAGTAGATTGTGCCAACAGTTGCCCCAACCTGTCAAAAGCATCATACCAATCTTTTAACTTCGACTGTTTCTGTTTGCTATATGATGTGAGTGAACGGTTGAACTCTGCCAATTGTATGCGATTGGTTTCATTTGCCAATCCTGTATGATAAAAGGCAAAGTCATTGTTGAAGGCCTCCCTTACCAGGAAAGTCTTTCCCACTCGTCTGCGCCCATATATGGCAACAAACTTCGACTCATCAGCAATCAACGCTTGATGAAGTGTCTTCAGTTCTTCTTTTCTACCTATTAACATAGTTCAAATAGTTATATTTCTGGGGCAAATATACGAAAAAATAGTGAGATAACGTGCGGAATCTATCTTTTTTAGATACATTCCGCACGTTTAAAGTATATTTTTAACGTTTGTTACTATAAAAAGTAAAGAAAAGAGTATGCGGAATAGCCCAAATATGAAGCGATATCTAAGAAATGTGCTTTAAACGTGCGGAATCTATCTTTTTTAAGTACATTCCGCACGTTTAAAGCACATTTTCACTATCGCAGAAATACTCGGGACTTTCATAACCTTGGTAGATGAAAGGATTTGCTAATTTTCTGTTACTTAGTTTCATACGCCATTACATTTTTTGTGTTACAACTTTTATGTAATATCTTATCCTACTTATAGATATTCCTCGATAAGCGAATAGTCGAAATCTTTCATTCGCTTGCGAGCATTGGAGAGTGCCCAGCGATTCTTGAAGCCACATTTCTCGGCGGCCATTTCTTGGCTCATAGCTGCAGGCGCATCCTGCATCAGTTGTTCGTAATGGCGGATGCGGAAGGCATTTACCAATTGGTAGAATCCTATTTCTGTGATAAACTTGCCCGCCAAGCTGTGTGTGGATTTTCTTACATCGCCTATTACTTCCACTCGTTTCAGGCTGGGTTCCAGATACCGCCACTCACGATGGTAAGCACTTCTTGTCTCACGGTATTCCACTCCTCTGGCTGAATTTGTCTTTCTGTTTTCACTGATGTTCCTTTTTCACCCTCAACCATGTCCTCTGCGATGACCTGATTTTCAGTTTCTTCGGATTCTTTCTGTACCAGTTGAAGGCTTTCCGCTTCCAACTTTTCCATTTTCTCTTTTACTTCTGCAGAATGTATCATGCGGTTGGGATGCAATATCATACATAGGATAAGCAGCATCCAGGCTGCAAGCAGTAGGTCAACAATCATTTTTACCATTCTGCTGTCTGTAAGAAAAACTATCCACATCAACAAGAAACATCCCAGGGGTTGATAAATCACCTTCTTGGCAAAAGCATACGGAAAATCGCTGTCATTGGAGTAATTCTGTGTGTGGTAATTGTCTATCTGATGATTGAGCCATCGACCTTCGATTACAAAATCCATGGTGAGCAGAAGGCTTATGCCACCCATAACACATTCCCATACCAACTGGTTTCTTGAGAATGTGTCATCGGTATGGAACAGAGATAGGAGCATTAGCACGACGAGTAAACCAATAGATATGGAAAACTTGAAACGCGACAGCCAATTACGATTACCATGTCCCAGGCGGAAGTAACGATGGAACATCATGGCTGAACACATCGGGTAATAGATGATGCCAAACGAGCGGACGTAAAACCACAAGTCAGCGTCATGTGGGCATAATATATATGGGAACTGCAAGACAGTTGCCGCAAAATAAAAGGTCACTTGCCGGCGAGCAGGATAAAAGAAGTCTGCCTGTTTGTCGTAAGGATGGCACATGTGGCACCATCTGATGATGCCACATGTTATGCCTACTATTATATAAGTAAAGCAAGCCAAGGCATAAAATATGTCTGGGCTTGCAAATTCGATAGATATTCCCATTCTTGATACTTTTTTGCAAAAGTAATGCTTTTTATCAAGATGGGCAAATCACAGTCACTATTTTTACAAAAATTAAACTAGCAGTGCTGCCTGCCTGACGTAAATCATGTTTATTACATGTGTACGACATCAATGCGGGCTTCCAGGAATAACTGGGTGCTGATTTTTGTGCCAATAGGACCATATCTCCCCAATGCTAGATGTGCCAACTGATTTTCTGGGTCGGTGACATGGTCGATAGGTTCACCCTTTTCGTCCTTATATGCCGTAGGTGTCATCTTCACCATAGAATAAGGGCAGTCAGGATTAGGCAGGATGTTGCGATACATCAATGCGATATATTCGCCAATAGGCTTTCCGTCTATGTTTTTCTTCTCGCTGTCCCATACCATGAGGTTCACGAAACCACCTTGTTCCTCATTGAGCTTTCTCACCTTTTCCTCAATCTCCTTCAACTTAGGGTTGTTTTTCAGGCAGATGAAGAACATGGCTTTCTTGCCAGGCTCGTATCTTGCATCACGGTCACATATTGAATAATATGAACGGGTATCGGATGCAGAACCTAGACAGATGGACCAATATCGGGCATCAGCTGTAGCGTATTCCTCAGGCTTGGTCGGTGCAGTAACAGGATAGAAGGTGAACGCCAAGATGGAATCCTTCTGCAGATGGGTGCGAGCATAGAGATAAGAGGTGGAATTGTTCGGGTAATACCTGCTCACTGGTGCCAGGAAAAATGGCACTTGGTTGTTCTCATCCGACTTCTGTGAGAAAACTTTCGATGTAATCTTATAGACATTCGATTCCACATGTGCAGGTGGAACTACATTCTTGAAGTTTTCTGTGTCCAATGCCGTGATTTCAGGCAATGATACTCCACCAAACTCGTCATCGGTCTTGCCATCTTCCTTTGTACCAAGGTATTGGCGATGACATATCATCACCTTCTTGACTTTGGAATCTACCTTGCAGATATTGGCGCCTTTCAACTTGTCCAGTACTTTTTGACTAACATCGTCAGATACCACATAGAGGGTATAGTAGTTTTTGCCTGATATAGTCTTTTCGAAAGGATTGGTAGAACCAGCATCTGCATGAATGTTGATATCGTCCAAACCGCCGATGACATCTCCTGTCTCGTCATTGTAGAATGAAAAACTCATGTATCTGCAGTAAGGGTATTGTCCCTTGATACAGATAATTTTATCAGAGTTCTCATCCTGCCGATAGGTAAATTCCCAATAGTTGCTGTAGAGATCGGGATAAGCTCCCAATGTCTCACCATTTCCTGCCATCGTCTGGCTCCACTGAGCTGTTGGAACGACTTGTGGAACTTCTCGGGAATCGCTGTCATTATCGCTGCAAGCTGTCTGAATGATCAAGAGCAGTGCGCCCAGGCACAATAAACTTAAATTCCAGATTTTATTCATCGTCATATTTACTTTAATGGGGCACGGAAAGGTCCTGCCACCGAATTAAACAATAAGTCACCATTCGGGAAGTACTGCAAGATGGCATATGCGCCATTGCCACGATTACTTTTACCCAGATTCACTTGGTGGCGAGTCTTGCCTGTTGCCCAATCCAAACCTGTGATCTCCCAACCTGCATTATCGTACCAACCATTTACGAAGACCATGTCAGAAGCTGTGCTAACAGCAGGAATCATACTTATAGAACTTATGTCAGAGCGACTCCAAAGAGCCTCCCATTTGTTGCCCTTTACATTCCAACGTACACACTCCACGCCTTTTGGACCTTCCAAGAGAGGACCAATCGCCAATACACCGATAATCTTGTCTGTAGCTTTTTCGGCAGTTTCCTTGATGTTGTTTACAACGAAAGCCTCATAGCCGCCTACTACTACCGACTGTTCTGACTGCACCCATTCAGTAGAGACAGGAAGTCCGCATGATACTTCAAACACTCCCGCCAATCTAGGGTTGCCTTCTTCAATGACCTTGGCATCTGTAGGAATCTCGTCTCGCCAGAATGCTGCTAACTTCATGCGTTTGCTGCCATCGGTGATGACAACGAGTTTGTCTTCGTCGCTACCAAATCCCATCAAGGTAGGAGTGGAGCCTGTGCCATAGCCCAATTTAATGCATGGAGCAGCAGGACCTCCATCATAAGAAGCTTGCCAAGCACCTTCGGAAACATCTGTAGAGAACTTGCCATTCTTGCAGATAATGCGCTGCATCAATCCCTTGCCGTTAGGCTCGGTGCTGTTGCTCGCCACATAGACAGAGTTTTCGTCCACTGAGACGGAATTGGTCAATATCTGGTCTGTAGGCAGGGTATAGGTATCCTCAATGGTTGTCAAGCCACGGTCTAGCATCAACAGGCAACGTTGAGCCGCAACAATCAGATGACCATCATATGTCATGGATACTCCAACAAGGGTGCGTGAATTGGCTATGTTGGAAGCCAGGTTTATCGTGTTGTCCAACATGATTCCTTCCTCAGGCTTGGAGGCGTTCTTGAGACGATATCGAGACAGCTTTCTTCCAGCATTGATATATACATAATTGTCCTTGTCGCACAAAACGTAGCATCCGTTCGCCATCGACATCTGTGGCATCTGTCCCAGGATGTCTGTTGCCGCTTGGGTCAAGTCATTCAGTGATGAATAGTCGGCAGTCAGTTTTTCTAACTCTTCCTTGGTATGCTTCTTGATGTCTGGAAGTTCCGCTTCGGCAATGCGCTCAAACTTTCCGTCTTTTACGTTGATATAGGATACGCGGTCGCTGCTCATACCCCACATGTAATCTGGTGAGGTAGAGGAGAGTGTCATCAGGTTGACAGGTCCGCTCCAGGTAGAAGCACAATTCTCCGGATTCACGGTGAATATACCATCCTTCACAGCATAAGGGAAAGCGTCGGTCTGCGCTGAATTGAAATGCGTGATACTATAATGTTCGGATGCCAGGTAAGGATTGCGTGGCGCTACTTGAACATCTGTCAGTGGAGTATGTCCTGGATTAGGCACATTCTCGTCTGAATCGTTGTCACTGCAGGCTCCCATTGAGATAATGAGTCCTAATGATAATAGCCACTTGCTTGTTTCTTCTAAAAGAAAATTCATCTTGTTCACTTTCTTCATAGCGTGTCGCTTTTTTTTTATAAGATTATACATTAATTACTTTACGCTGCAAAGATACGGAAAACCTGGGGTTTTGGAGTGAGTATTAGTTTTTTCTCGTGATTATCGGTAAAATCATGTGAACCTCCAATTGATATTGCATTTTTTAACTTTATCCAACTGGAAATCACACCATATCTATATTGAAATTGCTGTATATAAGAAAGAAAAACGCCATTACATAGTTGTTGGAAACCAATTATGTAATGGCGATAACGATTATTTTTATACTAAATTCTATTTCTCTTTTGGTCTTGCCACAAACTCTGTATGAAGGGTCTCCATCGGATGTTCCTTCAGGTTGATGAGGATGTTTGGCGTGTTGCCGTTGGCGATGATTACCTTGATGCCGGCATTGGCTACATCGTGGGCGGTCTTTACCTTTGATGTCATGCCGCCTCTGCCGTGACTGCTCTTGCTGGCAAGGATGTACTCGCTGATGTCGCGGTCGTAATATACGGATGGGATGATGCGGGTGGTAGGCTCGCTTGGGTCGCCATTGTAGATGCCATCCACATTACTTAATAGAATCAATGTGTCGGCATTCATCATCTTGGCAATCAAGCCAGACAACTCATCGTTATCGGTAAACATCAGCTCGGTGATGCATACGGTATCGTTCTCGTTGACGATAGGGAGCACGTTGTTTTCCAGCATCACCTGCATGCAGGCTTCCTGGTTCTTATACTGCTCCTCGGCACCGAAATTCTCCTTCATGGTCAATACCTGACCTATCTTGATCTTATATTCGCGGAAAAGGTTGTAATAGAGACCTACGAGTTTCACCTGCCCGATGGCTGAGAACAGCTGGCGTTGCTCCACGCTGTCCAGCTGGTGGTCAACGTGCAGTTCGGCTCTTCCGGCAGCCACGGCACCAGAAGATACCAGAATCACCTCATAGTCGTGCTTTCTGAGCCAGACAATCTGATCCACAATTGCCGACATTCTCGTTACATCCAGTTTTCCGTCTTCTCGGGTCAGCACGTTGCTGCCCACCTTTACTACGATTCTTTTTCCCATAAATTTTAGTGAAGAGTGAAGAACGAAGAGTGAAAAATTCTCTTGTTCTTCTTATTATATTTTATGTTGAATGCATATTTAAGTGAAGAGTGAAGAACGAAGAGTGAAGGATTCAATAGCTTTTTTATATCAAATTTTAGATTGTTAAAGCAAGAGAATTCTTCACTCTTCACTCTTCGTTTTTCACTTAACCCCATCTTTTTCTCGAATCTCTACTCTTCGAATCTTGCCGGAGATGGTCTTTGGCAGTTCATCTACGAATTCGATGATGCGAGGATATTTATAAGGAGCAGTCTCGTGCTTCACATGATTCTGCAGCTTCTTGATGAGGTCTGGACCCGCCATACTCTTGTATTCATCCTTCAGTACGACGGTTGCCTTGACAACCATACCGCGGATTGGGTCTGGCACACCGGTAATGGCGCACTCTACTACGGCAGGGTGAGTCATCAGGGCATTCTCTACCTCGAAAGGACCGATACGGTAACCCGAGCTCTTGATCACGTCGTCGATTCTGCCCTCAAACCAGAAGTAGCCTTCCTCATCACGCCAGGCCATATCGCCTGTATGATAGAAACCATCATGCCAAACCGATTTGGTCTGCTTCTCGTCACGATAGTAATACTTGAACAGACCGATAGGCTTGTCATCGCCGATGCGGATGCAAATCTCGCCCTTTTCACCATCCTCGCATTCTGTCATGTCTGGGCGCAGGATGTGAACGTCATATTGTGGGTTTGGCTTGCCCATGCTTCCTGGCTTTGGCTTGATCCAAGGGAAGGTTCCGAGTGTCATCGTAGTCTCAGTCTGTCCGAAGCCCTCGTAAATCTGAACACCAGTCAGCTTCTGGAAGGTCTCTGCCACGGATGGGTTCATTGCCTCACCCGCTGTGGTGCAGTATTCAAGACTACTGAGGTCATACTTAGAGAAATCCTCCTGAATCATGAAGCGATAGATGGTAGGAGGAGCGCAGAAAGAGGTGATGTGATACTTCTCAATCTGGCGCATGATCTTATCTGCCGTGAACTTCTCGTGGTCGAAGACGAAGACGGTGGCTCCGGCAAACCATTGTCCGTAGAGCTTGCCCCATACAGCCTTGCCCCAACCAGTATCGGCTACGGTAAGATGGATGGAGTTCTCGTGGAGATTGTGCCAATATACACCCGTGGTCAGATGACCGAGGGCATAGAGGTGATCGTGTGCCACCATCTTTGGCTCGCCAGTGGTTCCAGATGTGAAGTACATCAGCAGGGTATCCTCATTAGAGTTTACATGTTCTGGGCGGACAAAAGGAGCGCATTCGTTCCATTCCTTCATCCAGTCGTGGAAACCTTCCGGGATATCCGGACCGATACTGATCAAAGTCTTGACTGTAGGACTCTCTGGCATAGCCTGATTAACCTGCTCTACCACGTAATCATCGCCGCAGCAGATGATAGCCTTCACGCTTGCTGCATTGTTGCGGTAAACGATGTCGTGCTTGGTAAGCATGTGGGTGGCAGGGATGGCTACGGCGCCCAACTTGTGGAGACCGAGCATGGCAAGCCACCACTGATAGTGACGCTTCAGAATCAGCATCACCTTATCATCGTGACCGATACCGAGACTCTGGAAGTAAGCGGCAGCCTTGTCGCTCTGCTCCTTCAGGTCCTTGTATGTAAAACGGATTTCTTCACCTCGTTCGCTTGCCCAAAGCAGCGCCACGTGGTCTGGTTTGATCTTTGCCCATTCGTCCATCACGTCGTAGGCAAAGTTGAAATCTTCTGGTATGATAAACTCCAGATGCTCCTTGAAGTCTTGCTCTGAAGTAAATTTTGTCTGTTTTAGAAATCTCTCGATCATAGTTACTCTTCTAGATAATTATACAAAGGAACTTGGCAGGCTCATTGTTGAGTGAGCGGAAACAATGCGACTTTCTACTGTCGAAGTAGATGCTGTCGCCAGGGTTCAGCACCATCACCTTCTCTTCGATGGTAACTTCCAGCTGTCCCTCAATCACATAATCATATTCCTGTCCGTCGTGTCCGTTCTTGTTTGGCTTCTTGTCGCCTGGCAACGGATCTACCTGTACCATAAACGGATTCACCTTTCTATCCTTGAATCCTACGGCAAGGCTCTGGTATTTATACTGGTTGTTGCGGTCTATCTCCGGTCCCTGTCCCTTGCGGGTAACGTAGTATCCCTTCATGCGAGGTTCCTCGCCGAAGAGTAATACGTCGAGGTCGATGCCGTATCGCTTTGAAATCTTTGAAAGTCGATACACGGATGGGTCGGCTTCTCCCGACTCAATCTTGAGATAGTGGTCAAGACTGATTTCGCAAAGTTCAGCCACTTCCTCAGCTGGAATGTTGAGAACCTCGCGGAGACCTTTCAGTCTTTCACCGATTTGCTTGATTGCTTCGTCCATAATCGAATATTTTATTGGTTGTTTTATCTTTTTCCTGCCAGCAAACCATTGATCACTGCGCTAGTAAAGCCGCCCTGTTCCATGGTGTTGAGGCCCTTGATGGTGCAGCCGCCAGGAGTAGTAACCTTATCAATGGCAGCCTCAGGGTGTTCGCCTGTTTCCTGAAGCAGCTCTACGGCACCCTTGATGGTCTGCAAGACAATCTTCTGGGCATCCTTAGCCTTGAATCCCATCTCTACGCCGCCTTCCACATTGGCTCTTACATAGCGCATGGCGTAAGCGATGGCACACGACATGGCGGTGGCAGCAGGGAAGAGGCGTTCTTCCATGATGAGGCTTTCGCCCAATTCATCGAAGATTTCTGTAATCTGCTGGATTTCTGTGGCAGATGCATCTACTGGAGTGATGAAGGTCATCGACTGCTTATAGGCGATGGCGATGTTTGGCATCACGAGGAAGAAGGTTGGGGTAATACCATCCTTATCCAGCCACTCCTTGATGTTGGCTGATGGCACACCGGCTGCTACCACTACGAGTTTCTGATTCTTGTAGTTGAGTGCATCCTTGATACCCTTCAATGTCTTCTCCACGCACCATGGCTTTACTACCACGCATACGATGTCTGCGCCGTGGCAAGCCAACTGGTTGTCGAGAGTTACGCTGGCTCCTTCGCTTGCGAAGTGATCCAATACTGGTTGGTTATGGTCTGATACCGTAATATCTGATGGAGTGAACTTCTCGCTCTGCAAGAGTCCTTCTGCCATAGCACCGCCCATAGCACCTGCTCCGATAATTGTTATTTTCATTGTCGTCTTATAGTTAAAATGCAATTACGGTGCAAAGATACTACTTTTATCTGAAAATAGCGTGTCTATAGATGATTTTTTAAGAAAGTACGCTTGTTTACTGACGATATTTTAAGAATTTTGCTAGTTTACTCCCATTCTGGAAGTATCTACGTCCTTGGTTCTCTTTTCCTTGTACTTGCCTATCTTATAGATGATGGAGATGGAGGCAGATGCCCAATCTTGCTTGATGTTCATGTGATAGTCTTGATTGCCTTGTACTGATTTTGTAGAGAATCCTTCGTTGAAGATGTTGCTGCCTTTAATCACAATGCTCCATTTATCATTATCGGAAGCCCACCTCAATATAGCATTCAGGAGAAAGACTGATTTGATGTCATAGAGTCCTTGAATGGCTTTCGACTGATAGAATGGGTTAAGTATGAAATGGATGTGATGGCTTCGGCTAAGCTGAGCGGATAGATTGCCGTCAAGAATGGCAGAGATATGTTTGCGATTGAAGGGCAAGTCAAAGAAATCGTTACTCTTGTCATGTCTGTAGATTCCTGTTGCTGAAACACTTCCGCTCATCCAATTGCCTATACCGAAAGTCGTCGATGCTCTAATGCCTATAGTATGATTATAGTCGAAATTGGTCTCCTTCATAATGACTGCCAGGTGGTCGGTAGTTTGATAAGGCAACTGCACAGAATAGTTGGGTTGGAACTCTGCAAATGCCATCAATGTATGGCGACTTTTGATTGTCCACATCAGGTTGGTCTCGTATGTAGAGTAAGGCTTGAGATGAGGATTTCCCCATATCTCCATATAGGTAGAGGCATAGTAAATGCTGCTCATAGTTGACCAATAGCTAGGAAACTGTGAGCTGGAACTGAAGGATAAGTTGAGTATGTTGCCAGGATTGGCTTTCCACGATGCATTAAGTGTGGGATAAATATGCCATTTGTTCCATTGTGGAGAATGGTATTGCTCTGCTTCGACAGAGGCTTCCAAGCTGATTCGCTCGTTTATCTGTTTGCTTATGCCGCCATAGAAACTCAAGATTCTTTCTTCGATATTCACCTGGCTGGTTGCATCTGGAATGTCTGCTCCATCCTTGTTGGTCGTGGCTTGATAGCTTCTGTTGTTGCTGTTTTGGAATTTCATACCATACGACAGTTCCCAACCCTTCTTCAATGAGTGGGATTGATCGGCGGTGAAAAGCCATTTGTCTATTACCTGCTTGCTGTTTGTGTATAGAATACGTTCTTCGTCAAGCATCGTTCCTTCCAGATATTGCTGGCTGGGGTTTTGGTAGTTGAGATAGGATAAACCTATTTGTAGTCTAAAGGGTAGGTTGTAGCTGGCATCTACATTGTGCAGGTAGGTATGTTCATTGCCCTGTTGCTGGGATGTGCCTGTTCCCATCGTTTCATGATGAGGATGACTGCTGTCCCATTTTCCTGTATATGCCAGGGATAGTTGGTGGTTATCAGCAATGGCATAACTCAGTCCCATACGATAGTTGTGAGTCAATCCAGGGGTTTTCTGTGAGGTCTTGTCATGATACGCTACTCGCTTTCCTTGAAGCGGATGATTGGCATTGGTAGTAGTCTCACCGTATGATGTTCCATCTGTAAATGAATACATGGCATCCAGACCGAATTTTCCTTTTTGGAACAGCAGGTAGGCTTTGCCTTCCCCTTCTCCGTATTTGCTTTGGCTCCAGATGCTTTGTATTTGTCCTGAAAGTAGGTTCTTTCCTACATAGTCTTTGGTAATCAGGTTGATGACCATTCCACGAACATGTAGGCGTGCTGGCGCTGCCAGCATCACTTCGGCTTTGGCTAATTGTGAGGCGGGTATGGCTTTTAATCGCTCTGCCAGTTGTGCGTAATTGAGCGTGGTTGGTTTGCCGTTGATGATGAGAGTCAGTTCCTTTCCTGCATAATTGATGTTACCGTTTAGTTCGTTTACTCCTGGTATTCGGGTAAGGGCATCATAAGCGTTGTCTGCCGGCATTTTCTCTATGAGCAGTGGCATGTTGTAAACCAACTGTCCTCTTTCTGCCTTGACGATAGGACGTGTCGCCTTGACGAAAACCTCTGGCAGGTTTTGCATCATCATCTGGGTGGTAAGCGTGTCTTTTGCCTCTTCGTTTTGAGCGCAAAGGGGCTGGCTCAGCAATAATGCTGAACCTAAGATGAAATTTATTTTCATGTATTTATGTGAGTTTGATGGTTATTGCTTGAGCTGCTCTTTGGCTTTGGATATGAGTTGCGCTGCCTCTTTTTTATCTTCTAGTCTGTTTGCATTTGCTAAGAACATCTGGAGATGCTGTTTCGCTTTCAGCTTGTTCTTGGAAGCGATGAACATTTGGGCGGCATTGTAATGGTTGAGAGGATTATCTTCCTCATCGTATAAGATGCATAACTCAAAGTCACGGGCAGCGTCTGCATATCGGTTGTGTTGAAAATGTAAGTCGGCTAGCCATTTATAGGTTCGCAAAGCTCTGTCTTTTGGCAAGGAAACCTCTAACGACTGGTTGAAATGAGCCATAGACAATGAATCCATGCAGAAGGATTTCTCTATCAAAGCCAAGTGGAAAAGGCAAGTGGCATTGTCGTTTTTGAACTGAACTGCTTTCTGGTAATGTTTCAGCGCTTTTTCATTGTCCGGCTGGTCCTCATAACAGAGACCAAGGATGAAATTGGATTCGAAATTATCAAATCCTTGCGCTATCAGTTTCTCATACAAGGGTATAGCCTCATCGTATTTGAATTGCATGAATAGGGAATAGGCATATTCCTTGTTGACATATAAGTTAGTGGAATCACATTGAGAAATGTAATTCTTCGCCACTTTTTCTGCTCTGTCTGGTTTGTTCACTCCATTGTAATGCACTGCAAGCGAAGCGATAATTTCACTGTCGTATGGGAATAAGAATGCGATGCGTTCACCCCAGAGAGAAACCTTGTCATTGTTATTCTGATTGAGATATGCATAATAGTACATTCGCATGTCTTCGTGGCTGATGCTATCTGATGAAATCTTGTCAAGGCAAGAAATGCAGGCGGTGTAGTTGCCTACTTTCCGATAGCAGGAAGCCAGTTTCCTTCGTGCTTCCAGGTGAGATGGATTTGCTTCCAGATACTTTTGGTAGTATTGGGTTGCATGAAACACATCATATCTACTCAAACAGCTATCTCCTTGTTGAAGTAGATTAGCTGTGGTCTCGTTGGCCTTGGCATTCATTGCCATGCATAGCCATAATATAAGAATCAATCTAAACTGTTTCATCGTTTTTGCTGATTATTTCTTTCTTACTTCGGGAGTGAAAACGACAGGCAAGGTAAACTCCATGTTGACTTCCTCGCCATCGGAGAGTCGGGCAGGCTTCCAATGAGGACTTCTTTTGAGAAGTTCAATCACAGTCTGCTCATAGGCTTTTTCTTTTGGAGCTTCGAGAACTTTAAACAATCCCAATGTTCCATCTTTTTGAACGGTGAAGTTGATGACTACTCGTGCAGGCTTGTCTTCCAATCCTTTAGGATATTGGATGTTTGTCATCACCCATCTTAGGAAATCGTTGATGTCGCCATTGCCGTTGAAGACAGGCATCTGACCACCTTCCGGTAAAACAGCTATCGTCTTTAACACATGAGATTGTGATACGCTTTGCGGTTTGAACATAAGGACGATGGTTATACCTATTATTGCTATCACGCAAGCGGCAATCCCAAATACCTTTTTATATATATGAGATTTTGTGTATCTTGTTTCCTGTGCTTTGCCCAGGAAATAAGTTTCTTCCTGATTGTTTTTTCCTTTCATACCTTTTACGATTTTATGGAGTTGTCTAAAAGTGCTTTTAATTGTTTGAGTGGTTCCTTGCTGACGTGCAGGGTGAATTTCTCGCAAAACCGCTCGTTGTACAACACTAGTTCTGAAGTGTTGAGGTTGATGCTGAAAATGTGCTGACTATTAATAATGTAGTTTCTGCCAACACGGGCAAAGAAGTGAGCCGTTTGGGCAAGTTGCTCTACTATTTTCTTCTCAAAGACCACAAGGTTGAACGAGAAGGTGTATTCATTGCCGTTGGTGAGTCGGAGATTGCAATAGCTTCCTTCCGAACAGACGTATGCTATCTGTTCGGACGCCACTCTGAGCAAGAAGTTGGCATTTGATATGATGAGATATTCTTCCATACTGATAAGTTTGGTGCAAAGATAAGCAAAATATTTAAAAAGTATGGCTGGAGGTAGCGTGTTTTTTGTGAACCTGTGGCTTCGTTTTGTGGAGAATATGAAGTCAAACTCCAGATATGACTATCTATTTAAGGTGCTCAACTAAAAATATGACTAAGATTCAGGAAAGTCAACGTGAATTATAAATAAGTTTTAACCGAGTCAACTCGTCTTACAAATAAAACTAAAAGTGGTCAACTAAAATCGTTAAACCACAGAGGTTTGCCATTCCCACGTACTTGAGCAAGGATGACCGGTGTAATGAGCAAAGATGACCGACGTAATGAGTAAACATGCCCGGCTGTGCCGGGCACATTTGCCCAAGGCTTCGGGTAAAACTGGGCAACGCCTTTGGTGAATATCCTTGATGCCATGAAGCTGGCTCAAGAACCCTAGTTGCTGACCTGGAGCGTGGCATTAGGTGGCATTAGGTGACAATAAAAATACCGCTTATTGCCACGCGTTATACGTTTATAATCAATGAGTTAAATTCATGTGTGGCAGATGTGGCAATAAAAATAGAAAAACATTTTTCTTGTGTGTAGTGAACTTGCTGGCTAAGGCGATTTGCAACATTGTAGTTTCTTGACGATATGAGGTAGGAAGCGTTAGTAATCTTTTATTGCTTTTATTCGAAAGTAGAGACATTTAAGGTGATTTTTCGAGTTATCGGGCTAAAAGGCTACAAAAAGTTTGGTTAATCAAGAAAAATACCTTAACTTTGCCACCATAATTAAAGGGAATAGCTTATGAAAGGTAGAAGATATCCTCTCGGAATACAGACTTTCAAGAATATCATAGAGGGAAATTATGTATATGTAGATAAGACCGACTTAATCTATGAGTTGGTGCATGAGAAGAAATATTGCTTTCTGAGTCGTCCTCGACGATTCGGAAAGTCACTCCTTGTCACAACCCTACAAGCCTACTTCGAAGGAAAAAAAGAGCTATTCAAAGGACTAAAGCTGGAAGCCTTGGAAAAAGATTGGGAGAAACACCCCGTTATCCATCTTGATCTTAGCAAGGGGAAATATTATAATATGGAAAGCCTGATAGAAACTCTTGATAAGATTCTTGAAACATACGAGGATTTATACCAAATAACTTCTGTTAGTACCGAGGCTTTTAATGTCCGATTGATTCGCATCATCAATGCCGCCAAGCAAAAGACCGACAGGAATGTGGTTGTGCTCATCGATGAATATGATGCTCCGATGCACGACTCTATGAAAGACAAGGACTTGACGGACAAAATACGTGACATCATGCGCAACTTCTTCAGTCCTTTGAAGTCAGAAGAGGACAATCTTCATTTTGTCTTTTTAACAGGAATCTCCAAGTTTAGCCAGTTGAGTATCTTCAGCGAACTGAACAATATCACGAATATCAGCATGTGGGATAAGTACAGTTCTATCTGTGGCATCAGCAAGGAAGAGCTCTTGGAAAATTTCCACGATGACATAGAGGAATTGGCGCAAGCCAATGATATGAACTATGAGGAGGCCTTAGCTGAGCTGAGATATAATTACGATGGCTACCACTTTAGTGGGAAAGGTGCAGATATGTATAATCCTTACAGCATGTTCAATTGCTTAGAGACCCATGAGTTTGATAGCTATTGGTTCTCTACGGGTACTCCTACCTTCCTGATAGAACTGCTTCAAGAGAAAAATGTCGATATGCTCCAGTTGGACGACATTTGGACAACCTCCGACCGCTTCGATACTCCAACAGAGAAGATTGTTGACCCTGTGCCGGTATTATACCAAAGCGGCTATCTCACAATCAAGTCATACAATCGTTTGGCGAAATTATACAAGCTTGCCTTCCCTAATGAAGAGGTGCGCAAGGGATTCTCCAACAGCCTCTTCCGCTATTATGCCCCAGACGGCATGGGCGACCGTGATGCTATCTACATGGCATGGGCTAAGAACTTCATCCTGAGTGCTGAGGATAATATGGAGGCATTCCTCCCTCATCTCCAGACATTCTACAAGAAGTTCCCATATACATTGGTCAACAACAATGAGCGCCATTACCAAGCCGTGCTCTACACCATATTGTTAATCCTCGGATGTGATGTTACTCCAGAGGTGCCTACATCTGATGGCAGAATCGACATGGTGCTGAAAACCAAGCGCAGCGTCTATATATTGGAACTTAAATATAAGAAGGATGCTGAGGCAGCGATGGAGCAAATCGACAGCAAGGACTATCTCGCTGCCTTCGCCGATGACAGCAGAAAGAAATACAAGGTGGGCATCAACTTCTCGGAAGACCGTCGAAGTATCGATGACTGGAAAGTGGAGGCACTGGCATAATACTGCTTGTGATGAATGGGTTAAACATCTTCTTATTACTATTTAAGAGGAGGTGAATATGGATAGATACGTATAATCCATGACTATATGTCTAGATATGAAAAGAAGAACAAGAGCGACAGCCAAAAATGTATTCGGCTGCCGCTCTCTTTCTTTTCTTTCTATTTCTTTTATGGGTTGAGTTTTCTTTATATCCTTATCAGAAAGGGTTTATACTTCTTTTAATACGGTTTCCAATCTTCCGATGAAGTCATCTACATTTTCCTTGGTCAATACCAATGGCGGGAGGATACGAAGGATGTTGGTGCCGGCGCAACCGGTGAAGCAGTGCTGCTCGTGGATGAGCTTGCTGCGAACTTCCTTGTGAGGAATATCGAGTACGGCACCTACCATCAAGCCACGGCCACGAACCTCTGTGATATGGCTGTTGCGCTTCTGCAACTCCTTCAATTGGGCGATGAGATATTCGCCAACCTCATGCGCATTCTGTACCAGGTTCTCCTTCTCGAAAACATCGAGAACGGCGAGAGCGGCAGTACATGCTAGATGGTTGCCACCGAAAGTAGTACCCAGCTGACCATATACAGGAGTAAACTCAGGAGAAATCAACACGCCACCCATAGGGAAACCATTGCCGATACCCTTGGCTACGGTGATGAGGTCTGGCTTGATGCCCAACCACTGGTGAGCGAAGAACTTACCGCTTCTGCCATAACCACACTGGATTTCATCGCAAATCAGGAAAGTGCCGTATTTCTTGCAGGCTGCCTGTAAACCCTGAGCAAACTCAGGAGTAACCATGTTGCAACCACCTACGCCCTGGATAGCCTCGATGATACAAGCGCATACATCGCCCTTGGCAAGTTCCTTTTCCCAAGCCTCCAAATCGTTGATAGGAAGATAGGTTACGTGACCATTGTCATTGATAGGAGCGATGATCTTAGGATTATTTGTTACCTCTACGGCAAGAGATGTTCTGCCGTGGAAAGCCTTCTCTATAGAAAGCACGCGGGTTCTTCCGTTGGTGAATGAAGCCAGCTTCAAGGCATTCTCGTTTGCCTCGGCACCAGAGTTGATGAGGAAGAACTGATAATCTTCATAACCGCTAATCTTGCCCAAACGCTCAGCGAGTTTCACCTGCAACTTGTTGATGACAGAGTTGGAATAGAAACCCAGATTGTTCAACTGGTTGGTGAGCATCTCCACATAGTGAGGATGGCAATGACCGATGCTGATAACGGCATGACCGCCATAGAGGTCGAGATATTCCTGCCCCTTGTCGTCCCATACCTTACAGCCCTTACCTTTTACTATATTAATATCGAAAAGAGGATATACGTCGTAAAGTTTCATGTTAAATCAATGTTTTAAGAAAGACAACTCATAGAGTTATCTTGTTACAAACTATTTTTTATGATAGAAGAACGAATGATTTTTCATCCGTTCTTCCGAATTCTTTTATCTAAAATGCTGATGGCTTGAGTTTCAAACCTGCAGTCTGGTCGAGACCAAACATGATGTTCATGTTCTGAACAGCCTGACCCACGGCACCCTTCAGAAGATTGTCGATGCAGGAAGTAATCAGGAGCTTATCGCCATACTTATCTACATGAACCAGGCACTTGTTGGTATTCACAACCTGTTTCAAGTCGATTGCCTTATCCACATAGTGGGTGAACTTGGCATCCTTGTAGAACTCCTTGTAACCAGCCACGATTTCCTCGATAGGCTTGTCGGTCTTTACCACTTCTGTAGCGAAGATGCCACGGGCGAAGTCGCCACGGTAAGGGATGAAGTCGATGGCTGCATCGAGATAACCCTGTGTCTGCTTCAGACTCTGACGAATCTCTGGCACGTGCTGATGGTTGAATGCCTTGTAGATGCTCATGTTGTTGTTGCGCCATGAGAAATGGGTAGTAGCGCCTGGCTTCTGACCAGCGCCGGTGCTACCGGTAATGGCGTTGACAGATACATCGCTGTTGATGAGACCCATCTTAGCAGCAGGCAACAAACCAAGTTGAATGCAGGTTGCAAAACAACCTGGGTTTGCCACGTGCTGAGCTACGGCTATTTTTGATTCATTTATTTCTGGAAGACCATATACAAAATCGTGAGCGGCTGGGGTTGGCTGCTGGGTGGCAACCACAGTCTCTGGGGCAAGACGGAAGTCCTGTGCCAGGTCGATAATCTTCACGCTCTCCGGAACATTGTGCTCCTTCAGGAACGCCTCGCTCTTGCCATGACCGAAGCAGAAGAAGATAACATCCACCTGGTCGAAAGGCATCTCGGCGGTAAACTTCAAGTCGGTCTCGCCATACAATCCCTCGTGAACCTCAGCCACCAGGTTGCCGGCGTTACTCTCGCTGTTGGCGAATACAATCTCTGCATCTGGGTGGTTGATAAGGAGGCGAATCAACTCACCTCCTGTATAACCAGCTGCTCCTAAAATACCTACTTTTACCATATTATCTTTCCTCGTTAGGGTGCATACCATAATAAACACGGAGTGGGGTAGAACTTACCTTGATGAAGCCCTTCGCATCCTCGGCTGTCCAACCGTGCTGCATCTCGCCATACTCACCGAGCTTAGACTTGGTCAAATCGTCTGGTGAATCGACGCCAACAGTCTGGAAGCTAAATGGACGAAGCTTCAGAATAGCTGTACCGTTTACGTTGCGCTGAGAAGAAGTCAGCATTGCCTCGATATCCGGCATTACTGGCTCCAGGTACTGGCTCTCGTGGAGGAACATTCCGTACCAGTTGCCTACCTGGTCCTTCCAATACTGCTGCCACTTGCTCAATGTGCTCTTCTCCAACAGACGGTGAGCCTCGATGATGAGCTTAGGAGCTGCAGCCTCGAAACCTACACGACCCTTGATACCGATGATGGTGTCACCCACGTTGCAGTCGCGACCGATAGCATAAGAAGCGCCAATCTCCTCAATCTTCTGGATGGCAGCAATCTTATCATCAAACTTCTCGCCGTTGACAGCCACAATCTCACCCTTCTCGAAGGTAATCTTCAGTTCGGCCTCTTCTTCCTTGGCAGTAACGTGCTTCAGGTAAGCCTCCTCAGGGAGACCTTGGGTTGGGTCGAGAATCTCACCACCACAGATACTGGTTCCCCAGATACCTACGTTATAAGAATACTTCAACTTGGTGAAGTCTGCATAGAAACCGTGCTCGTTCAGGTAGTCAACCTCCTCCTTACGAGAAAGTGCCTTGTCACGTGTCAGGGTGATGATTTCTACACCAGGAGCCATTACCAGGAAGGTCATGTCGAAACGAATCTGGTCGTTACCGGCACCTGTACTTCCGTGAGCGATGGCGTCAGCACCAATCTCCTTGGCATAACGAGCGATGGCGATAGCCTGGAAGATACGCTCAGAAGATACTGAGATAGGGTAGCAGTTGTTGCGGAGCACATTACCGAAAATCATGTATTTCAATGATTTCTCGTAATACTCGTGGGTAACGTCGAGAGTGACGTATGCCTTGGCACCCAACTTATATGCGTTCTCCTCGTTGGTCTTCAACTGCTCGGCAGAGAAACCACCTGTGTTAGCGCATGCTGCATAAACATCCCAGCCATCCTGGGTCAACTTCATTACTGTGTATGATGTATCGAGACCGCCGCTGAAAGCGACTACAACTTTTTTATTTGCCATTTTATTTTATGTTTAATATGGATGAATAATATTTAGATGGCATTCTTGCCAACACCTTATTATATATAAGGATTTAGATTTCTGCAGAAGGACCGTCAATCTTGCGGATTCTCTCAATTACCTCCTGAGGAAGCTTGATAGGCAGATGCTCCTCTGGGTCGAAGAGCATGGCGGTGCAGATGCAGTATTTGCGGTTGGTACGATGGAGGACATCCACGTTGATGCAACCCTCGCAACCACGCCAGAATGACTCATCATCGGTCAGGTCGGCGAAGGTAACAGGAAGATAACCCAGCTGGGTGTTCATCTTCATGACTGCCGAACCGGATGTCAAAGAGAAAATCTTGGCATGAGGCCATCGCTGTCGGGCAAGCGTAAAGGTAAGGTTCTTGATGCGTTTAGCCAGTCCCATACCACGGAAGTCTGGGTGAACGATCAAACCTGATGTGGTAACATAGTGCTTGTTGCCCCATGTTTCGATGTAGCTGAAACCTGCGAACTTTTCGCCCTGGAGAGCGATGACCGCCTTGGCTTCGCGCATTTTGGTGGCAACATACTCTGGTGAACGCTTGGCGATACCAGAACCACGCTTCTTTGCAGCTTCTGCAATTGTAGTCAGAATGGTGTCGATGTACTTGATGTGACTTTCGTCAGCCACCATTACTTTAACTTCTGCTTCTTCCATTTTTTCTCTTCTATCTTAAAATGTTTTTGTTTTAATTTTCTTTCTTTATATATAATAAGGTGTATGTTTTGCATAAAAATGCAACTACCTTATATATATTTATGGTGAACGTCTGGAATTACCTCTGCTAGTGCATTGATGATTTCCTCTTCTGTTGTCCCTTTCTTCTTTACCAGAAAGATCGTGTCATCGCCGGCAATGGTTCCAAGAATTTGAGAAATATCACTATTGTCTATGTTATAGGCAATGCTGCTTGCATATCCCGGACGGGTTTTGATCACGACCATGTTCCCGGAGAAGTTGATTGATTGAAATCCGGTATTCACCATCATCTTGCTCACTGGAATATGGTTTGATACTCTCTTATATAATGTATCGTTGGGCAGGACATACGCATATTTTCCACTTGAAGATGCTGCCTTTGCTACCTTGAGCAGTTTTAAGTCACGGCTCAATGTAGCTTGCGTAATCTTAAAGCCTTCTTTGTGAAGAGCCTCCAAAAGTTGGTCTTGCGAACTCAACTCCTGACTTGATATAAGCATCTTCAAAGTTTCCAATCTGCTATTCTTTGCCTTCATATGCTGTATTTTTATTCGTTTAACGGCTGCAAAATTACAATATATTTTGCAAATAACCAAATAAAATGAAAGAAAAATGCATAAAATAACATTATTTTGTCTTTCGTTATGCATAAACATGGAATAAATATGCATATATTGCCTTCTTTCATACAAATATTCTACACTTGGCTTTTGATGCAGAATAGCCTTTTTGTCCATTTTAAGCTAATTATTGTAAATTATTGAAAAAAAGTCTACGGAAACCACATCGGTTCAATAAGTTTTTGTTATCTTTGCAGACACAATTCTTTGATTAAATCAACTTGATATAAAATAAACCTTTAGAAGATGGAAAAAATGAATGTTAAACCAGCAGAAGGTAAGCTGGGAATCTTGGTCGTTGGTTGTGGCGCAGTAGCTACTACCTTCATGACCGGTGTTTTCATGACTCGTAAGGGACTTGCGAAGCCAGTAGGTTCAATGACTCAGTACGACAAGATTCGTGTTGGCAAGGGTGCAGACAAGAAATATTTGCACTACAAGGACATCGTTCCTCTTGCAGACCTTAATGATATCGTATTCGGTACTTGGGATGTTTATCCGCAGAATGCTTATCAGGCTGCTATGTATGCTGAGGTATTGAAGGAGAAAGATATCAATCCTGTACGCGAGGAGTTGGAGAAGGTAGTACCAATGAAGGCTGCTTTCGACAAGAACTATGCAAAGCGTCTTGATGGTGACAATGTGAAGGATTGCAAGACCCGCTGGGAGATGGTAGAGGCTCTTCGTCAGGATATCCGCGACTTCAAGGAGAAGAACGGTTGTGCCCGTATCGTTGTTATCTGGGCAGCATCTACCGAAATCTATGTTCCTGTAGATATGAAGATTCATGGTACATTGGCAGCACTTGAGGCTGCAATGAAGGCTGACGACCGCCAGCATGTAGCTCCATCCATGTGCTACGCTTATGCTGCTTTGACAGAGGGTGCTCCTTTCATCATGGGTGCTCCTAATACAACTGTTGATATTCCTGCTATGTGGGAACTCGCAGAGAAGACCAAGATGCCTATCGCCGGTAAGGACTTCAAGACAGGTCAGACTCTTGTCAAGAGTGGTTTCGCTCCTATCATCGGTACCCGTTGTCTCGGCTTGAATGGCTGGTTCTCTACCAATATTCTCGGTAACCGTGATGGTCTCGTTCTCGATGAACCTGCTAATTTCCATACCAAGGAGGTAAGTAAACTCTCTACTCTTGAGACTATCCTGAAACCAGAAGCTCAGCCTGATCTCTATGGTCATGGTAACGATGAAGATACCCAGTACTATCATAAGGTACGTATCAACTATTATCCACCTCGCAACGATAACAAGGAGGGTTGGGATAATATCGATATCTTCGGCTGGATGGGTTACCCAATGCAGATTAAGATTAACTTCCTCTGCCGTGACTCAATCCTTGCTGCTCCATTGCTGCTCGACCTTACATTGTTGAGCGATCTTGCTGCTCGTGCAGGCCGTTTCGGAATCCAGCGCTTCTTGAGTTTCTTCCTCAAGGCACCTATGCACGATTATACTAAGGGTGAAGAGCCTGTAAACCATCTCTACCAGCAGTATACGATGCTGAAGAATGCTATCCGTGAGATGGGAGGTTACGAGGCCGATGAGGAAATCGACTAATTAGGTTATTTCATTTAATACTACACCTTATTATATATAAGGTATTAATTTATATCATGGCACACCTTTGGAATGTTAGAATATCTCTCCATAGGTGTGCCTTTTTGTTTATTTATATAGAAAGTAGACATGGATTCGGTAACGAGTTTTATTTATGGTATGAGCATGATGTTCTTCTCCATGATGGCATTCCTGTTTTGGAGAAAAGGAAAGGAGATGCTCTTTCGGATGATTATGTGGCTCATGATTGTGGTCGACCTGCAGTTGGTAAAGGACATGGTTTTCTTTCAGATTTATGGTTTTGACAACGAGCATGCGTGGTATCTTACGTCTTCGTTGGATATGATGATTATTCCGTTCTACAGCTTTGTGTTGATGGAACTGGTGAAGCCGGGCTGGTTCAGATGGGTGAAAGCTTTGATGCTGGAATTGCCTTTCCTCTTGTTGCCGGTGTTCTATATTTTTACCCATAATATCATCTGGTTTTATGTGCTTTCTGCCTGGGGAGCCATTTATGGATTCTCTACCTTTATATTGCTTTTCTTTATGATTCGGAGGTATCACCGCCAGCTGAAAGAGCGCTTTTCTTATCAGGAAAATATTAATCTGAATTGGCTTCTTGCCATTCTCAATACCTTCTTCCTGATTCTGTTTTTATGGACGCTGAGCTGTTTCGTTATTAATGTGGATTACGACAATATCTATATGGTAAGCTCTCTGATACTCTGGATGCTGATAGATTATTTTGTTTATAGGCATGAGTCAGTGATAGAAGAGTTGAGCGATATTGAAATTGTACCGTTAGAGCAGAACGAAGTAGATGTTTCGGGGATGGCTGCTGAGGTGCAGCGGTTGTTCGAGGAAGATAAAATCTATCTCAATCCGAAACTGAAATTGTCTGATGTGGCGCTGGCTGTAGGTACGAACCGTACTTATCTGAGTCGTTATTTTAACCGGCAGAATGGGCAGACGTTTTATGATTATGTGAATTCTTATCGTATACAGTATGCTGAGAATTTGTTGAAGTCAACGAACTTTCCTTTGCCGGAAATCGCCATCAAATCGGGATTTAATTCTATTTCTACGTTCAGAAGAGTATTTTTTGCCTCTTTTGGTTGCTCTCCTAATAAATATAGAGTAAATGCATAAGTTGTTGGTGTTTAGGCAGTTTATAAAAATTAGTGGTACACTGAAAAATGTCAAAAGACACTTTTTGTCCATTTGAAACTTATTTTTGCTATTTTGAAACCATGGTTCTCATTTTTTTTTCTATCTTTGCACCATAGAACTTTTTGAAGAGAATATAACTCTAGCATTTACTTTTTCTAGGAATTAAAAAATAAAGGTTGGCCAACCCGTTGAGGGCAAGCCAACCTTTCTCGTTATGTATGTTATTCTTTGTTTTTTTTACTTTATTCCCGATTCCCGTTTTCATTATTCCTTGTTACTGCCTCCGAAGATGCGGAGCAAGTAGAGGAAGAGATTGATAAAGTCGAGATACAGGGTCAAGGCTCCGATGAGTGCCAGTTTCTGTGCGCCCTCGCTCATGTCGTATTGTGTCTGGAGCATCTGCTTGATCTTCTGACTGTCCCAAGCGGTCAAGCCAACGAAGATGGCTACGCCGGCGTAACTCAAAATGTAATCAAACCCTGAACTCTTCAAGAACATGTTTACTATGGTAGCGATAATCAGGCCTATCAGCGCCATGAAGAGTATTTTTCCTAAAGAGGTCAAATCCTTCTTGGTTGTGTAACCATAGAAAGCCATTGCTCCGAATGTGCCGGCTGTAATAAAAAATACCTTGGCAATACTGGTCATTGTATAAACTACGAATACGGATGAAAGCATGGCACCATTCAAAACCGAGTAGACGATGAAGAGTAGGGTGGCCGTAGTCAGGGAGAGTCTCTGTAGGGCACCGGTAATGATGAATACCAGGGCGAGCTCTGCGATAATCAAGCCAAAGAGCAAGCCGCGGCTTGTCATCAAGGTCATCAGCAGAGTAGGACTGCTAGCCACACCATAGGCAGTAACGCCCGTAATCAGGAGAGCTAAGGTCATCCATGTATACACTTTGCGCATTAAAGCAGAGAAAACACCGCTTATACCTCGCTCTTTCTCATTAACAGCAAAGCCATTGCTCTGCTGGTTGTTCTGACTATTTATCAGATTGTACATTTCCTTTTCTGTCATAATTCTATTTTCTTTTGTTATTTATGGTCTATTGAATAATATAATAAGCGCAAAGATAATGCCAATTATTGAAACGAACGATAATCTCTGCGCTTTATTAACATTTATTCCGTAATTTTACGTCATTCTCAGACCCTTTATCAGGATATGATAGTTGCCGCTAGGAATGATGGTGATGTTTGACTTCATGTCAGTCTCCTTGCGGTTGAAACTGATCTGCCATTGCCATCTTAATCTCTTATCTTCTCTTTTTTCTACCTGTCTCATACGCTATTCGTTTTATTTCGAGTGCAAAGATACGTCTTTTCCGTTTTCTACCTATGCGATTTGTGCGATTTGCGTGGATTCGGGAAATAAAGTGCGAAAAATATCATGGAATCATTCTGGAGAATATCTCTGAAGGATAAGAACATAACTCCGAAAGATAGCAGAATATCTCCGAAGGATAAGAAATTATCTCCGAAAGATAGCGGAATATCTCCGAAGGATAAACCCAGAAGACAAATGTAGGTAATTCGATGATGAAGATATGGAAGCTGGGTTGTGGCAGCGAGGTGAAGGGTGAAGGGTATATTTTAAATCTTATATTATATTCTTTTTTTAGGGTTTTTCCGATTTTTGACCCTAGGG
>OLVV01000067.1_pt1 | contig 70645 bp, 55 predicted proteins | sample 1673581 | NCBI WGS metagenome assembly OLVV01 (sample SAMEA103958116, study PRJEB25191) | human gut metagenome | biome: human-associated habitat [ENVO:00009003]; feature: intestine environment [ENVO:2100002]; material: feces | place: Germany | collected 2013/2015
TTGGCTATATCCTAGCCTTTTCAGGCCCGATGATTTCTAAACGGGACAGCAGTGACAGAAAATATAAAGATATTATGCATCAGTGTCGGTGGGGCTGGCACTAATGTAATCAATCGTATGAAGGATATTGGTATTCCGAATGCAGAGTTTCTGACATTTGGAGGATATCGTTATGACTATAGCCATCCCGAAATTCCTCATTATAATCTTATAGAAGTCAATGAAATAGATAGCTTGCCTAATGGTTCTGGGCCAAAGGTCTTTGAAAGGTTGGCTAATAATGTTGCCGATGATATAAAGGAAGTTCTTTTGTATCATTTAAACTCTCGTAAGTTAGAAAATGAAAGAGTGTAAATATTGGATAGTTGTACTGCTACAGCTGTGCTTTCTTTCTATCAGCTGTGGAGAAAAGGGGGCAAAACAAGTTGCTCCTGCTCAAGATCATGCCTTTTTGAAATTTGAAAATGATGAAGATGGAAAGTATTCGCAAACGATGATAGCACAAATCATCAAACATTTTCATCTGCCAAATAATACTGTTGTAACAGATGAGGATGTTGATGCTATCTTGTTGAGAAGCGTTGATGGGGGAGATGGCATTTATGGCGGTGACGTAGTTACCATTTGGAAGTATTATAAGAAGCAGAATGATATTCAAGAAATAGTTACGGCGCATCCTATGGCAGATTTGTTATGGTATAATCCTGATAAAAAACATGGTGTAACGATAGGGCTAGATTCTGTTTTTGTGGCAAGTGAAGCCATGCTTGTCCCTCTAAATCCTGATGTGGTAGTTGTAAATGGAACAACAGACAAGATGAATACAATTTATACTTTTATAGTAGATAAGGATGCGGGAAAGGCAATATTGTTACCCTCTAATCTCGGCTGTGTAGGCTTTACATCAGAGGAGGGCCTGCCTATATGCTTATCTTTCAGGCATCATGCTAATGGCGAGTCTGGCAGATATTCTGTCGTTTCTGTTTATGATGAAAAAGGAAACCTCGTCAAGGAAATGTCGTTTGAAGATTATAAAAAAGATGAGAAGTAATGACATATTCAATAGAAGAGAATCATCATTCGGGATTGGAGTTGTATTTCATGCCTCGTTTCTTTGTCTATAATCCTTGTTGTGCGGAGCCTCATACCCATGAGCTCTACCAAATTTTCGGTGTCTAAAATGTAAACTCGTTTATTCCGCTATGAAAAGCTATTGGTTGTGACGTAAGAATATAGTAATGATGATGCAAGATGTCCTTTTTTGCAATCGCACGACATATGTCATGTAGTCGCACGGCATATGCCGTATGATTGAATGATATATGTCGTGCGATTGTATGACGATTGTCATGGTAGCTATGAAAAGGCTTTCTTGCACCAAGAAATATAAGTTCTTACATTACGTCATATATATTCCGTCAACAGCATTAGCCTTCATATTGTTGCTTTATTTGAATTTTTGGCAAAGTTACGAAAAATATTGGTATATGCAAAAGAAAGCAGAATAAATTGTTTTCCTTTTCGGATAAAAACATTAACTTTGCAACTAAAAGAAATGAAAAGTATGGAAAAACTGAAGAATATCAAGGCGATAGCCTTCGATGCCGATGATACGCTCTGGGCATTACAAAACTATTTCGAGGACGTGGAGCATGAGTATTGCGAGCTGCTTGCGGAATATGGAAAGGAAAAGGATATTTCTGCTGCTCTCTTCGAGACGGAGAGTAAAAATATGGCTGATTTGGGATATGGCTGCAAGGCTTTCACCATATCCCTGGTAGAGAATGCGGTGAAGGTGAGTCATGGTAAGGTGGAGGCGAATGTCATCGCCCAAATTGTGGACTTGGGTAAGAGCCTCCTGCATCTTGATGCCAAGCCTTTGGAAGGGGTAGAGAAAACCTTGGCTTGTTTCCGTGAGATGAAGAAATATAAGCTGGCAGTCTTCACCAAGGGTGAGTTGATGGATCAGGAGAATAAGTTGTGGCGTTCGGGACTGCAGCGGTATTTTGATGTGGTGACTATCGTGAGCGACAAGACCCCCAAGGCTTATCATCGTCTCTGCAGGGAACTGGATGTAACTCCCGACGAGCTGGTGATGGTGGGAAACAGTTTCAAGAGTGATATTGCTCCTGCATTAAAAATCGGAGCTTCGGCTGTCCATATTCCTTTTCATACCACATGGGCACATGAAAAAATAGAGGAATTTGAACATCCGAAGCTCCGACGTATCTCAAGATTCGAGGAACTCCTCGATATATTATAAAATAATCCGAGGATATATTTTAATCTTCTCCAGACTCATCATTCAATGATTCCAGCATTTCTGTGAAAGGACCGTGGAAGGTGCTGAAGAGATGGAGAATCTCCTTACGCTGTTCCTCTTCCTCTTCCCAAAGGCTGATTTCTCCCTTTTGATGAGCCTTGATGAGCTTGGCGCAACGCTTGATCTTGCGCTTGTTGTTGCGTGCCTGCAGCTGGTCGCCCTGGATTGGCTTCTGGGTGACGAACGAGAATGCTACAAGCTGGTTCATGAACATGTCGAACATCGGGTCGTCATGACTCCAGTCGCTGTCCTTCAACCAGAACCACTGGAAGGCATACTTCTGTTCCATGGCGATGAGCTGCTGTCCGAGGGTATCCATGTCGGTTCCTTTAGCCATCTGCTCCTTGATGAATGCAACGAGACTCTCTGGATTGATTTCCAATTCAACCTCCTGAGCGATAGAGCTGCCAGAGATGTTCACGCGCCAACGGTAGTTCTTGTTCTTGATGAGTGCAGAATGAGCATTCATCATCAGCTGGCTCAGCTTACCCTCTGACGGAATCTGATCTACCACGGAAAGGCGTTCGCGCTGGTCGCGTACCACCAGTTGTGCACTCTCAGGGCGCAATACGCAGATATAAATCAGTTTGTCATTGTCGAGATGCAATGAGAAACGGTCGTTGGTATCGTTGCCTACGAACTCGTAGCGGTAGTTGTCTATCTGGTCGTGTGCCACTTCTATCTCTCCATGTACTTTGTGGTCTTCAGCGTCATACAGAGAGAATCCGATGTATGGAATCTGCAGGGTGAGAGAGAACGGATTGCCGTCCTCCTCTGGAATGAGAGTCAGGCGCAGACCCTCCTCGCCGAAGTCTTCCTTCTTGCATACGAATCCTTCGTCGGTTTTTTCTGCTTTCTCTACTTTTACCTCACCGTGACGCCAGTAGAAGTCGAATGTAATAGTATTGTCATCCTCGCTAACCACATTGATAAAGTCATCAATATCCTGTCCGAGATAGATGATTTTTGCAGGTTCATATTCCTCTGTGTCGTCATCCTCCAAAGGCTTTACCCACAATTCGCCAGGAATAGGGTCGTCTTCCCATTCTGCATCTTCCGCAGCAGCGGTAGACTTAAAGACCAGGAAAATCATTCGCTGTTCCTCTCTGCTGCCGTCTTCACGACATAGGAAGACCTTCGATTCCTTTGGAATGAAGAAAGGAGTGTCAATGAACGGATTCTTACATAATGCTGTATACTCTATCTCTGTCCAGATAGGTAATTGATGATTTTTCGTATTGTTCGCCATATTCTGCTTGAATAGTCTATAAATTTTGTAACTAGATTTTTGTCTTTTTCTCTGTTATTCCAAAAACGGGTGCAAAGGTACTGAGAAAAGCAGACAAAACAAAATTTCGCAACCATTTTTTGTATTTATTCCCCTATATTTCTCATTTTTGTTCTCTCAGTTTGGCAATTAATAATTAATAATTAATAATTTCGGTGCAGAAAATGTAATAAATGAGGGGAAAAGTCTGATTTCTCGAATTTTTTGTCTAATTTTGCACCTTGGTATGGAATGCCTTGGCTTTTGCGAGCTTGAGAGCATCGGATACACATTATTATATATAATAGAAAAAAAGAAATTTAATAATAAGAATGAAGAAGAAAATTCAGTTCAGTCTCGTATACCGAGACATGTGGCAGAGTTCTGGTAAGTTCCAGCCACGCAAGGATCAGTTGGCTAAGATTGCCCCAGTTATCATTGAAATGGGTTGCTTTAGCCGTGTAGAGACCAATGGTGGTGCTTTCGAGCAGGTTAACCTCCTCGCAGGTGAGAATCCTAATGATGCAGTTCGTGCATTCTGTAAGCCATTCAACGAGGTGGGCATCAAGACTCACATGCTCGACCGTGGATTGAACGCTCTTCGCATGTATCCTGTGCCAGACGATGTACGTGCCTTGATGTACAAGGTAAAGGCTAAGCAGGGTACCAACATCACCCGTATCTTTGATGGTTTGAACGATGTTCGTAACATCATTCCTTCTATCAAGTGGGCTAAGGAGGGTGGTATGACTCCACAGTGTGCACTCTGTATCACCAATTCTCCTGTTCATACACTCGAATATTATATGAACATCGCCGACCAGCTCATCGCTGCAGGTGCAGAGGAAATCTGCTTGAAGGATATGGCTGGTATCGGTCAGCCTGCATTCCTTGGTAAGCTTACCAAGATGATCAAGGACAAGTATCCTGAAATCATCATCCAGTACCACGGTCACTCTGGTCCTGGTCTCTCTATGGCTTCTATCCTCGAGGTCTGCAACAATGGTGCCGACATCATCGATACAGCCATCGAGCCATTGTCATGGGGTAAGGTTCATCCAGACGTAATCTCTGTCATCAGCATGCTGAAGAACGAGGGCTTCGAGGTTCCAGAAATCAACATGAGCGCTTACATGAAGGCTCGTGCCATGACTCAGGAGTTCATCGACGAGTGGTTGGGCTACTTCATCAACCCAGGTAACAAGATTATGTCTTCATTGTTGCTCGGTTGCGGTCTCCCTGGCGGTATGATGGGTTCTATGATGGCAGACCTCGGCGATATGCGTCAGACTATCAACAACATCCGCAAGAAAAAGGGTGAGGAAGAGTTGTCTATGGACGACCTGCTCATCAAGCTCTTCGACGAGGTAGAGTATGTATGGCCACGCGTGGGTTATCCTCCATTGGTAACACCATTCAGCCAGTACGTGAAGAACATCTCACTGATGAACCTCCTCACCATGGAGCAGGGCAAGGGCCGCTTCGTAATGATGGACGATTCTATGTGGGGTATGATTCTCGGTAAGAGTGGTAAGATTCCTGGAGAGATTGATCCAGAACTCGTAGAGCTTGCCAAGAAGCAGGGTCGTGAGTTTACAGATGTTGATGCTCATACATTGCTTACTAATGCACTCGACGACTTCAAGAAGGAAATGGACGAGAACGGTTGGGATTACGGTCAGGACGATGAGGAACTCTTCGAGCTCGCTATGCACCCAGAGCAGTATCGCAACTTCAAGAGCGGTCAGGCTAAGAAGAACTTCCTGGCTGACCTCCAGAAGGCAAAGGATGCCAAGCTCGGCAGCACCTTGACACCAGCTCAGCTCGCAGAATTCAAGCACGCCAAGGCTGATGCTATCGTAGCACCAGTTGCAGGTCAGATTTTCTGGGAGTTCCAGGGCGAAGGCGAGTGCCAGCCAGCTGTAGAGCCATTCATCGGTAAGGAGTATAAGGAAGGTGATGCCTTCTGCTACATCCTCGCTCCATGGGGTGAGTTTGAGACAGTTCCAGCTGCATTGGGTGGCAAACTCGTAGAAATCAATGCTAAGCAGGGCAGCAAGATCCGCAAGGGTGATGTCATCGCTTACATTGAGCGCAACGCTGAGTAAACAATAAATTTATGAATTATCAAGCAATTATTGATAAGTATTATCCTGAGGATAATGAGCTTCGTCATATCCTCATTACACATAGTCAATCTGTAGCGCAAAAAGCGCTACAGATTGTTTCGTCTCATCCTGAATTGCGTTTGGATGCCCAGTTTATCGAGGAAGCAGCGATGCTTCACGATATTGGAATCTTCATGACCGATGCTCCCGGCATCATGTGTTTTGGTTCGCAGCCATATATTTGTCATGGTAGATTGGGTGCCGAACTCTTGCGCAAGGAAGGTTATGAGCGGCATGCTCGGGTATGCGAGCGCCATACAGGTGCCGGCATCACAAAAGAGCAAATCGAGAAGCAGCAACTGCCTCTGCCTCACCAGAATTTTCTGCCAGAAACCATGGAGGAGAAGGTAATCTGCTATGCTGATAAGTTCTTCAGCAAGACTCATCTCGACAAGGAAAAGAGTATAGAAAAGGCAGAGAAAAGTCTCGCTAAGTTTGGCGAGGAAGGAGTAAAGCGCTTCCAGGAATGGGAGCGGATGTTTGAAATAGGATAGAAGTTCAGTTGGGTGACTTCTTAACAATAATTTCTGAATGAGAAAACAATCAACTATAGCTGCACTGATGTTTGCTGCCATCTCATGCATGATGGTGGCAAACCCGGGTATGCCTTCTAAAAAGAAAGACAAGAAGGCTCAGGTGGATTCTACTGCCGTGGCTGTGGGCGACTCCGTCTTTGTCGATTCTCTCGGCAATGAAATCATCAGTACGGAGGCCGATACCACCCAGATGGACTCGCTGCAGAAGGCTATATGGAAACATAATAAGGTAGTGGATGACAGTATCCATCAGGATAGTATCAACCGTAAGAAGTCGGGTGGTATTGATGCGCCGGTCAGTTATCAGGCAGACGACTCGCTGGTCTATGATGCTCATAACAAGGTAGCGCATCTCTTTGGTAATTCGAATGTGAAGTACCAGAACATGGATCTTTCTTCTGATCGTATATCCATGGATCTCGACAAGAGCAATGTGAAGGCAATGGGTACTCCCGATTCTTCTACTAAGGAAGGTGTCAAGGGAAAGCCTATCTTCAAGATAGGAGGTGATACCTACGATACCGATACGATTAAGTTTAATTTCAAGAGCAAGAAGGCTCTTATTAATAATGTATATACAGCGCAGGAAGATGGTTTCTTGCGAGGTATGAAATCGAAGCGAGATTCTTCTGGTACGGTTTATCTGAAACATGCCACCTATACCACCTGTGATGATCCGCATCCGGATTTCTATATCTCACTCTCACGTGCCAAGATGCGACCGAATAAGGATGTGGTCTTCGGACCTGCTCATCTCGTGGTGTGTGATGTGCCGGTTCCTATAGCCATACCATACGGTTTCTTCCCGTTCTCCAAGAGCTACAGCAGCGGTTTCATCATGCCGACATACGGTGATGAGAGTGCGCGCGGATTCTATCTCAGGGATGGTGGTTATTATTTTGCCATGAGTGACAAGTGGGACTTGAAACTCCTCGGAGAAATCTATACCAAGGGATCTTGGGGACTTTCGGCGGCAAGCAACTATCGCAAGCGATATAAGTATTCCGGTTCCTTCTTCTTCAGTTACCAGGATACGAAGAATGGAGACAAGGGAATGCCTGATTTCACAGAGCAGGAGAGCTTCAAGTTGCAGTGGAGTCATAGACAAGACTCAAAGGCTAATCCGTTCAGTTCGTTGTCGGCAAGTGTCAACTTTGCCACATCCAGCTATGAGCGGAATAATCTGAGTTCACTCTATAATCCTCAGACGATGACGCAGAGTACTCGAACCTCTTCCGTCAACTGGAGTACAACATTCTCCAGCATCGGTATGTCGCTCAGTTCTACTGCCAATCTTTCGCAGAACATGCGTGACTCTTCGATAGCGATGACCTTGCCAGACCTCAACATCTCTATCTCCCGATTCTATCCGTTCAGAAGAAAGAAGATGGTGGGTGATGAGAAATGGTACGAGAAAATCGCCATGAGCTATACCGGTCATATCTCCAACAGTATCAATACCAAGGAGGATAAGCTGATGCACAGTTCGCTTATCAAGGATTGGCGCAACGGATGGCAACATCAGATACCAGTGAGTGCATCGTTCACTCTCTTCAAATATCTCAATGTGAGTCCTTCGTTCAACTTCACCGACCGTATGTATACCAATAAGGTGGAGAAATCATGGGATAGCGAAAAGCAGGTTGAGAAGAGTGATACCATATATGGTTTCAACAATGTTTATAACTGGAACATGAGTGTAGGTCTCTCTACCAAGCTGTATGGATTCTGGATTCCTAACCGTAAGCTCTTCGGTAACAGAATAGACAGGATTCGCCACGTTTTCACTCCGACGGTCAATTTCAGTTATGCGCCAGACTTCGGTGCTAGCCGATATGGATTCTGGGATACTTATCAGAAGACCGATGCTGACGGTAACGTATCGCTCGTCAGTTATTCACCATACCAGAATGCACTTTACGGTGTGCCGGGTAAGGGCAAGAGTGGTAACATTTCCTTCACTCTGGGCAATAACCTGGAGATGAAATGGAGAGATAAGAACGACAGTCTCAAGAAGGTGAGTCTCATTGATGCGTTCGACATCAATATGAGTTACAACACCGCAGCCAAGGTTCGCCCTTGGAGCGATATGAACATCAACCTGCGTCTCAAGTGGTGGAAGAACTATACATTCAACATGAATGCCGTCTTTGCTACATACGCTTACGAACTGGATGATCAGGGTAATGTGTTTGTTGGCAACCACACAGAGTGGGGCAAGGGTCGATTCGGACGATTCCAGGGAATGTCTCAGAACTTCTCATTCACGCTGAATCCGGAAAAGTTGAAGAAACTCTTCGGTGGTGGCGATGATGATGATGATAAGGACAAGAACAAAAAGAGTGATGATGACGATGAAGGTATGGATACCGACATAGAAAGCAACGTGGATGATAATATCGAGAAGGGTAAAACGGCTGCCAAGAAGAGTGGCGGCGGTAAAGCAAAGACCGACAGTGACGGTTATATGGCATTCAAGATGCCTTGGTCTTTGACCTTTGGATATGGTGTTACGATGCGTGAAGATACTCGGCGAGAGAAATTCAACGAGAAGTCCATGCGCTATCCATACAAGTTTACACAGACGCTTAACATGAGTGGTAATGTTCGCTTGAGTGATGGATGGAATATCAGTTTCTCTTCCGGTTACGACTTCGAGAATTCCAAGATTAGTATGACTACAGCAAGTCTGGCTCGAGATCTCCACTGCTTCAACATGAGTTGTTCAGTAGTACTTGCGCCATATACCAGTTATAACTTCACCTTCCGATGCAATGCAGCTACATTGACGGATGCGCTGAAGTATGATAAGCGTAGTGGTTATTCTAACGCCGTCAAGTGGTATTGATTTGGCTAGGGAATCAAATAGAAATCAAACGAGGATAACGGGTATTTGAAAAAAACACCGGTTATTCTCGTTTTTTTATGATATATCTTTGTTATTTCAGATATTAATCGTAAATTTGTACCGGATATGGAAAATCATATTTTGGATAATTCCCAAAATAACAATTGAAAATAATAATTGAAAATTTAAATTTATACGCATCATGAACAAGAAAACCGTAACAATCTTTACCTTGGCTATGCTAGGAGCATTTCAGGCTTCAGCACAGCAGAAGACTCCATTGTCTTACTGGTTTGACACGCCGGTCACCTTGAAGGGACAGCAAATCTGGTATGGTGGTCATCCCGAGAAATGGACAAACAAGAAACCTATCTCTGCTGGTGATACCGCCCGCAATCCCGATCCTGATTGGGAGTCAAAGTCATTGCCTATCGGTAATGGTAGTATCGGAGCCAATATCCTGGGTTCCGTGGAGGCTGAGCGCATCACGCTGAATGAGAAGACGCTCTGGCGTGGCGGTCCGAACACCAAGAAGGGCGCTGCCTATTATTGGAATGTGAACAAAAATTCTGCCCATGTGATGCAGGAAATCAGAGATGCCTTCGCTGCCAACGATTGGGAAAAGGCATCCCAACTCACCCGCAAGAACTTCAACAGTCCGGTACCATACGAGTCTTATGCCGAGGATCCATTCCGTTTCGGTAGCTTTACCACGATGGGTGAGGCGTATATCGAGACTGGATTGAGCACTGTGGGTATGTCCAAATATCGCCGTGCCTTGTCGCTCGATTCCGCTTTGGCAACAGTTTCCTTCGTTAAGGATGGGGTGAGTTATGAGCGTGAGTATTTCATCTCTTATCCGGCAAATGTGATGGCCATCCGCTATAAAGCTTCCCGTCCGGGCAAGCAGAATCTCGTATTCTCTTATGCGCCTAACCCTGTATCTACAGGCAAGATGGTGGCTGATGGCAAGAACGGTCTGCTCTGGGATGCACGTCTCGATAACAACGATATGCAGTATGCTGTCCGCATCCGTGTCATCAACAAGGGTGGTAGCTTGTCGAACGAAGGTGGAAAGTTGACCGTAAAGGAGGCTGACGAGGTGGTATTCCTCATTTCTGCCGATACCGATTACAAGGCAAACAATAACCCTGATTACAATGATCCTAAGACCTATGTGGGCGTGAATCCACTTGCTACCACTCAGGACTGGGTGAGCAAGGCCGAGGGCAAGGGTTACGCACAGTTGCTGGAGGAGCATTACAAGGATTATAGCCGTCTCTTCAATCGTGTAAGCCTGAATCTGAATGATGTGGATAACGCCAACGATATGCCAATCGATGAGCGATTGGCTAACTACCGCAAGGGGGCAAAGGATTTCTATCTGGAGCAGCTCTACTATCAGTTTGGCCGCTATCTGCTCATCGCCTCTTCGCGTCCAGGCAACATGCCTGCCAACCTGCAGGGTGTATGGCACAACAACGTGGATGGTCCTTGGCGTGTAGACTATCATAACAACATCAATCTGCAGATGAACTACTGGCCAGCCTGCACCACCAACCTGAGCGAGTGTGAGCTTCCGCTCTTCGACTTCATCCAGACACAGGTGAAGCCGGGTGAGAAGACTGCCAAGTCATATTACGGTACCCGTGGCTGGACTACATCTGTATCCAGCAACATCTTCGGTTTCACCTCTCCGCTGTCAAGCGAGGATATGTCGTGGAACTTCTCTCCATTCGCCGGTCCATGGTTGGCTACCCATCTCTGGGATTATTACGACTATACCCGCGATAAGAAGTTCCTGAGCGAGACAGCATACGATATCATCAAGGGAAGTGCCAACTTCGCAACAGATTATCTGTGGCATCGCAAGGATGGCGTTTATACAGCAGCTCCTTCTACATCTCCAGAGCACGGACCGATAGACGAAGGTGCAACCTTTGCTCATGCCGTGATTCGTGAGATTCTGCTCGATGCGGTAGAGGCTAGTAGGATTTTGTGCAAGGATGCCAAGGATCGCAAGCTGTGGGAAGATGCTCTGAAGCACATTGCTCCTTACCAGATAGGACGCTACGGACAGTTGATGGAGTGGTCGAAAGATATTGATGATCCTAAGGATGAGCATCGCCATGTGAACCATCTCTTCGGTCTGCATCCTGGACGTACCATTTCGCCTATCACTACTCCTACATTAGCAAAGGCTTCCAAGGTGGTATTGGAACATCGTGGTGATGGTGCTACCGGATGGTCTATGGGGTGGAAGTTGAACCAGTGGGCTCGTCTGCACGATGGCAACCATGCTTACAAGCTTTATGGCAACCTGTTGAAGAATGGTACATTGGATAACCTCTGGGATACGCATGCTCCATTCCAGATAGACGGTAACTTTGGCGGTACAGCGGGTATCACCGAAATGTTGATGCAGAGCCATATGGGCTTTATCCATCTCCTGCCAGCCCTGCCTGATGCATGGCAGAAGGGTTCCATCAAGGGGCTCCGTGCCAAGGGTAATTTCACGGTGGATATCTATTGGGACAACGGCCGCCTTACCAAGGCTGTTATCCTCTCCGGTTCCGGTGAACCTTGCCAGGTAAGATATGGAGATAAGGTGAAGAAGATGAAGACCCAGAAGGGCAAGACCTATGAGGTTAAGTTTTAATCAATAAAAAAGTGGTTGAAAAAACGGATGTGCTTTCCGTTTTTTCAACCACTTTTTTATGATTATTCCTTGAGATGCTTCAATCTTCTCTTAGCCTCTGGATGTCCTGGATAGAGGGTGAGAGCCTTCTGGTAATTGGTGATGGCCGCTTCTTTCATTTCGGCTCTCTCGCATTCTTTTCCCATGATGACATATTCCGTGGCAAGGCGCTTGAGGAATTTCTCCTGTTTCTTTTTCTCTTCATCCTTCTGCTTGATTACTTCCCTCAGACGCTCGTTCTCGGCTTGCAGCTCATTCACCTTGTTGAGCTTCTTGCGGATGAAACGTTTGGCAAGAGGGTGCTCGATGTCGTAACGGCTATGGATGGCTAGGAAGAAGTTATCCAGAGCTGCTTGCATGTCTCCCTTGTCGTATGCCTTGACAGCATCATGATATTGTTTGTCTGCCTTACTCTGTGTAAGAGCCGTATGGATGGTGCTCTGGTCGTTGTAATGACGGGCAAACTGCTTGACTTCGTTGCGGACGAATATCTCGCTTTGGCGAATAGGTTCCTGCAGGCTGATTCCTTCCAGACTGGTGCAACGTGATAAGGCTACGTAGGTCTGACCGCCAGCGAAAACACCGCCGGTAAAATCTATCTTTACCTGATTGAAGGTCAGTCCCTGACTCTTATGAACAGTAATCGCCCAAGCAAGTCGGATAGGGTATTGCTCATATCTTCCAATCTCCTCTTCCTCAATCTTCTTTTCCACCTCATTGAAATGGTATCGCATGTTGCTCCAGGCAGCAGGTTCAACCATCACGTCCTTTCCCTCTTCTGTGCGTACATAAATTTTGGCATTCTCGTCTTCGTCAAAGCCGATGATGGTGCCCAGCGTACCGTTTACCCATTGGTGCTCGATGTCGTTCTTGATAAAGATAATCTGAGCACCCGTTTTCAGGTAAAGCTCGATAGGGGTTGGCAGACTGCTTTCTGGGAATTCTCCTTGTATACGCCCCCGGAAGAGGCAAGGTTCGCCAGGCAAAAGCTTGAGTTGACTGTCATTGATGTAATCTACTGTATCGCGACGGGTGGACAGGGTGATGGCAAGCTTGGAGTCGCCTTCATCCAATTGGGCGCCAACACGCTGGTTTAGCAACTGCAGGTCCTGCATTCTTGCCTGACTGGTCCGGATGTTGTCGAGGATACCGATAAAGACAGGGTCGCTTTGGCGGTATACTTTCTTGAGTTCGATGCTGACCAGTTGGAACTGTTGGAAAATCTTGGCATCGAAGAAGAAACTGCTGCGGTAGAAAGGATTGAGCAGTTTGCGGTCGTCTTCTCGGACAACGGGTTCCAGCTGATAGATGTCGCCCACCAGCAGAAGCTGTTTTCCACCGAACGGTTCTCTCATGTTCCGGCAATATACGCGCAATACCTTGTCAATAAAATCGATGATGTCGGCACGTACCATACTGATCTCATCTATGATGATGAGCTCTACTTCACGGATAATCTTGATTTTCTCAGAATTATATTTCAGTGTGTTTCGGATATTGCGCACCGAATACATACTGTCGTTGGGCAGCAATGGGTGGAAAGGTAACTTGAAGAAACTGTGCAAGGTGCTTCCACCGGCATTGATGGCTGCGATACCGGTAGGTGCCAGGACGATATGTTTTTTCTTGGTATTGGCAGCGATATAACGTAGAAAAGTAGATTTACCCGTCCCCGCCTTTCCGGTGAGGAAAAGCGAACGACGGGTAAACTGTATGATTTGGAGTGCATTCTGCAACTCCGCATTGTCGAGATCAATCATATTATTCTATTAGAGGTCATCGAAGTTGATAGGCTGTTCTGTTGGCTTAGCCTTCTTCTTCTCTTTCTTTTCTTCTGTAGCAGCAGGAGTGGTAGTTGGGGTGGTTGTTGTAGCCTCTCCATCCGTCTTCACTGTCGGAATTTCCTTCTTAATAGGGTTTCCGTTTTCATCAAGGAGAATTTCTTCAGTGAAGGCAGTACTGTCCACCTGTGTTGTATCTACCTTTGGCTTTGGTGCATAGCTGGCACAGATATACATGTCTCTTGTGATGTCATCGTCCTTTGGCTTATCGAATTTGGCATGATATTTCTTGAATGCAGGATCAGCGAAGAGCGTCTGCAGGAAGTAACCGCAGATAGGCAATGCTGTTCTGGCACCCTGTCCCAAGGCTCCTGTTCGGAAGTGGAGGCATCGGTATTCTCCTCCAACCCAGGCACCAACTACCAGTTTAGGACTTACACACATGAACCATGCGTCAGAGTGATTATTGGTTGTACCGGTCTTACCGCCAAATTCTGTGTCACGGTAATTACCTACATAGCCCCAGAGACTCTGTGAGGTACCACCCGGTTCTCTCATACCGCCCTGCAGAAGCTGTTGCATCAGGAAGGCACTCTTGTACGGAATAACCTGTTCCTCTGTACTTGGTCCTTCATAAACCACCTTGCCGTCATGGTCAACAATCTTGGTCACCAATACAGGGTCGTGATGCTTACCGTTGTTAGAGATGGTGCTGTATGCGCAAGCCATCTCCAGCAGGTTGACATCGCTGGAACCCAAGGCGAGTGATGGAGTATCATCGAGCGGACTGTCGATACCCATCTTCTTGGCGGTTTCGATGATGCGCTTGATGCCCATTTCCTGACCCAGTCTTACGGCAATGGAGTTGATACTCTTGGCAAATGCATTCTTCAGTGGGATGCTATCGCCAGAGAATGAACCGTTGGCATTGCCAGGAGTCCAGGTTGTCATCTCGTGCTTCTTCTTATCGTATACCTGCATAGAGATATATTCATCGCGGCGCTTGTCGCAAGGAGTCAATCCCTGGTTCATGGCTTCTGTATAAACGAAGAGCTTGAAGGTAGAACCCGGCTGGCGCTCGGCAGTTACCTTGTCATACTTCCAGTGGTCGAAGTCGATGTCGCCCACCCATGCCTTCACGGCTCCTGTCTGTGGCTCCATGGCTACGAAAGCACTGTGCATGAAGGTAGTCATATACTTGATACTATCTTCAGAAGTCATGTTGATAGTGATGCTTCCCTTGTCGTAATCGAACACTTTGACAGGGTGAACCCACTCCTTATAATAATAGGTGACAGAATCTGGATTGTTTGGGAATTTGGCCAGCAGATTCTTATAGAAAGGCTGCTTTTCAGCAATGCCTTGGATAAAGTTTGGTATCACCTTGTGGTTCTCGTCCTGCCAAGGTTCTTCGCCCAGCCATTTTCCTTTACCAGCCTGAGTACGTCGGATGCTCCAGTGATTGTTGAAGTTCTGCTGTACCTGCTTCATCTGTTTGCGGGCAGCATCCTCGGCATACTTCTGCATGCGAGTATCGATGGTTGTATAAATCTTCAGACCGCTTGAGTAGAGGTCATAACCTTCCTCCTGGCACCAGTCTTTCAGATAATCGGCTACGGCTACGCGGAAGTATTTTGCCTGTCCGTCATAGTTCTCTTCTACCTTGAAGTCGAGTTTGATAGGAAGCTCTTTCAGCTCTTCATACTCGGTACGAGACAGATCGCCATGAGTCAACATGTTATATAATACGGTGTTTCTGCGCACCCGACTGTTCTCTGGATTGGTGCGCGGATTATAATAGGTAGTTGCCTTGAGCATACCTACCAGAATAGCAGCCTGATCTGCAGTCAGGTCTTTTGGATTCGTATTGAAGTAGGTCTTGGCTGCAGTCTTGATACCGTATGAATTATTTCCGAAATCTACCGTGTTGGCATACATGGTGATGATTTCCTTCTTGGAGAAAGCTGTCTCCAGCTTTACGGCAATAATCCACTCCTTGCTCTTGATGATGAGCAGTCGGAGCAAAGGCACCTTGCCCAGCAATCCGGTAGAATACTGCGAGCGTACGCGGAACATGTTCTTAGCCAACTGCTGTGTGATGGTAGACGCACCACGGGCATCATGATGCAGGAGGGCGTCTTTGGCAGCACCGAATACACCGATAGGGTCGATACCGATGTGCTTGTAGAAGCGCTCATCTTCCGTATCAATCAAAGCCTTGAAGAAGGCTGGATTCACCTCTTCATATTTTACAGGTGTACGGTTCTCGTTGAAGTATTTGCCAATCAGCTTGCCATCGGCACTATATATCTCTGATGCCTCTGAAGTCTGCGGATTCAGAATACCGGAGAAATAGCCTGGTGACTTACCGAAAAGCCACAAGAAGTTGATGTCTACTGCGCCCAGATAAATAATGAAGGCGATGATACAACTGACGAATGCGACAATGGTCTTGGTATACCAAGACCTACCTTGATACAAACTCTTGTACCAAGCCCAGAAAGCACATAGCTTATGCCATATTCCGGCAAAGACTGTTTTGATTTTATTCATATTAACTTATCTGTTTTTATCGGTGCAAAGATACAACTTTTATTCGAAATATCATCATTCATTCAGTTTTTTATTTGTTTTGGATATCCATTAGGGGGTATAAAATGTTTCAGGAAGTTTATCAAATGTTACATTCGGGTACAAATAAACGTTTTTTTACATTTTGAATGGAAAAAAAACTCAGAATTTGCTTGCAGAAATCAAAAATATTTGTACCTTTGCCCTCAGCAAAAAACAAGCATATATACAAAAACTTAAATAAAAACATAATAATTATGGTAAGCAACAACATTCCACAAGTAAAGCTCGGTATTATTGCCGTTAGCCGTGACTGTTTTCCAATCGCGCTTTCTACTCAGCGCCGTGAGAACATCGTAAAAGAGTACAAGGGTGAGATTTTCAACTGTCAGACTACAGTTGAGAACGAGAAAGATATGCTCAAGGCTGTGACCGAAGTAAAGGAGCAGGGCTGCAACGCCTTGGTTGTATTCCTTGGTAACTTCGGTCCCGAGACCCCTGAAACTTTGATTGCAAAGAACTTCGACGGTCCTGTTATGTTCGTAGCAGCTGCTGAAGGTGACGGCGACATGATCAATGGTCGTGGTGATGCATACTGCGGTATGCTCAACTGCTCTTACAACCTCGGTATGCGTCATTTGAAGGGTTACATCCCTGAGTACCCTGTTGGTACAGCAGAGGATGTTGCTAAGATGATTGCAGACTTCGTACCAGTAGCTCGTGTCATCCTCGGTTTGAAGGGCTTGAAGATTATCACATTCGGTCCACGTCCTCAGGACTTCTTCGCCTGCAACGCTCCTATCAAGGGCTTGTATGAATTGGGTGTAGAGATTGAGGAGAACTCAGAGCTCGACCTCCTCGTAGCTTATAAGGAGCACGCGAACGATCCACGTATCGACGAGGTTTGTGCTGATATGGCCAAGGAGATGGGCGAGGGATGCTACTATCCTGATCTCAGCCGCAGAATGGCACAGTTTGAGTTGACATTGCTCGATTGGGCTGAGGCTCACAAGGGTTCTCGTCAGTATGTAGCATTTGCAGACAAGTGCTGGCCTGCATTCCCAAGCCAGTTCGGTTTCGAGCCTTGCTATGTTAACAGCCGTCTCGTTAGCCGCGGTATTCCTGTAGCTTGCGAGGTAGATATCTATGGTGCTCTCTCTGAGTACATCGGTATGTGTGCATCTGATGATACAGTAACATTGCTCGACATCAATAACTCTGTTCCTCAGTATATCTATGATGAGGACATCAAGGGTAAGTACGATTACAAGTTGACTGATACCTTCATGGGCTTCCACTGCGGTAACACTCCACAGTGCAAGATGTGCTCTAGCCGTAAGATCAAGTATCAGTTGATTCAGAACCGTTTGTTGGAGAATGGTGGTACACCAGACTTCACCCGTGGTACATTGGAGGGCGATATCGCTGCTTCTGACATCACATTCTATCGTCTGCAGTGTGATTCTGAGGGCAACCTCCGTTCTTACATCGCAGAGGGTGAGGTTCTCGATGTTCCTACACGTTCATTCGGTGGTATCGGTATCTTCGCTATCAACGAGATGGGTCGCTTCTATCGCCACGTCTTGGTTCAGAAGGGCTATCCACACCATGGTGCCGTAGCATTCTCTCATGTAGGCAAGACCCTGTTCGAGGTATTCAAGTATCTTGGCATCAAGGATATCGCTTACAACCAGCCAGCTAGCTTGCCTTACCCAACCGAGAATCCTTGGAAGTAAGAATTAAGTGAAGAGTGAAGAGGGAAGAGTGAAGAATTCATTTGCTCTTCATTCTGAACTAAGTTCATAGAATAAAGGCGATTGCTTATCCCTTGCGTGGGGAAAAGCAATCGCCTTTTTGTTTTGTTTATTAAAAAATATGAATTTTCATCTTGATTCTTGGTTATCTCCGAAATATGTGCTAAGTTTGCACCATGAATGAACCAAGATTTATAGAAATAGAAGATTTGAAGCCTGATTATCTGGAAGCTATTAACAGCCTGATTTCGCAGCTGAGTACCAGTTCGCATACCCTTACTGAGGCAGAATTGAACAGTCTTATCGCCTCACCTCAAAGCCATCTCTATGCTTTGGAATATGATGAGAAAATCATCGGAATGGTAACCCTATGTATCTATCAATGTCCTACAGGAAGGAAGGCATGGATAGAAGATGTGGTGGTTGATCAGAACTATCGGGGCAAGGGATATGGAAAACTGATGGTTAGAAAGGTGATAGCGCTATGCAGAAACAAGGGAAATATGACGCTGATGCTTACTTCGCGCCCTTCTCGCATTGTTGCCAACCAGCTCTATCAGAGCCTGGGCTTTGAAAAACGGGAAACCAATGTCTATAAAATGAAATTCTGAAATACCATATAGCGAGGAGGGTATAAATAAGGCACGGATTACACGGATTTATGGCGCTAATGCAATTGAAGCGATTTATCTTCTTATAAAGAATCCGTGTAATCCGTGCCTAAAACTGCAAAGAGCCACTCTTTTTGTTTCTAAGAACTCCGCCACTAAAAGAAACGGCATTTTTGAACATATTGTGATATTTTGTGAATAGTGATTATTTGCAGAAAATCAGTACCTTTGCACCAGAATTAAATTGTATTTTATATCATAAGAAACATATTAAAAATGAACAAGAAAAAGATATTGTGTTTTTGTCTGGCTCTCGGGGCTTTTTCTGCTATGATGGCGCAGGAAACTCTGTCGCTGAGCCAGTGCCTGCAGATGGCAGTGGATAACAACCTGTCGCTGCAGAAAAGCAGGAACGAGATTGCAAAGGGAAAGTATTCCATCAGCGAGAACCAGGCGAAGCTGCTGCCGCAGATCAACGCCGTGGCACAGTTGAACGATAACTTCACGCCTCCCGTTTCCGTGACTGACGGTTCTGCTTACGGTAAGCCTTACAATGTTACTAAGACCCTGCAATATAATGCTTCGGTTGGCTTGCAGCTCCAGATGCCACTCTACAACCAGATGGTGAACACCGCCATCGACATTGCCAAGATTGCTGATCATCTCAATCAGCTCTCTTACGAGAAGGCACGTGAAGACCTCATCGTGCAGACCGCCAAGATGTATTACATGGCGCAGAATACGGCTGAGCAGATTCGTCTGGTGAACGACAACATCAAGCGTCTGGAAGAACTCTACGGTATCACCAAGGCTTTCTACGACAACCAGATGACCCTGGAAGTGGATGTGAAGCGAGTGAAACTCAACATCGAGAATCTCACCGTGCAGCGCGATAACGCCATCGCCATGCTCGACCAGCAATATACTATGCTCAAGTATGTGATAGATTATCCTGCAGAAAAGCAAATCAAGGTAACGGAGGTGAATCCGGGAGAGATAGAGACGGTGAATGCCAATGGTTTGAATACCAATCTCTATGAACTCCAGCTCCTGGAGAAGAGGAAGGAACTTGCACAGAAGCAGACCAAGTTAGCCAAGGATGGCTATCTGCCATCGGTGAGTCTTACCGGAAGCCTGATGTATTCTGCCTTCACCGATAAGATAGAGCATTGGATTCATTCGGGTGAGTCAAACCACTGGTATGGTTCCAACGGCATCGGTATTCAGCTGAGAGTGCCTGTCTTCGATGGCTTCGAGAAGCGTTCCAAGATAAGACGTGCCAAAGTGGAGGAGGAGAATGCCCGCATCGGATATGAGGATGCACTCAAGGGCATGCAGGCAAACTATATGAACGCCGTGAGCGAGGTGAACAACAGTCAGCGCAACTACAAGAAGCAGTTTGATAATTACACCCTGGCGCAGGATGTATATAGTGTAACAGCCGACCAGTATAAAGAAGGTGTAGGAACGATGACCGCCGTTCTCCAGGATGAGATGCGCATGAGCGAAGCCATGAACAATTATCTCACCGCCTATTATAAATATAAGGTGGCGAATCTCTCGCTCTTGAAACTCACCGGACAGTTGGATCAGGTAAAATAGCAAAGGAATCATCAAGTAATAATCAATCAGAATATAACAATGGAACAGAACGAAAACAACAAGATAGAAACCGCTCGTGAGGATAATGCCGCAACCACTCAGGCTTCTCACGAAGATAATGCCGCAACTCAGACTTCTCACGAGGAAATGCAGAAGAAATTGAAGAAGCAGCGCATCCGCCAGATCATCGCCAGCCTCATCGGCGTAGCCATCCTCGTCTTTGGACTCTGGAAGATTGTCTGCCTCTTCTTGGATTATAATGCCAACGAAACCAGCAACGATGCGCAGATAGAGCAGTATATTTCTCCTGTCAACCTCCGTGCATCGGGCTATATTGCCAAAGTTTGCTTCAAGGAGCACGATGAGGTTCACAAAGGTGATACCCTTCTTATCCTCGACGACCGTGAGTATCGCATCCGATTAATGGAGGCTGAGGCGGCTCTGAAGGATGCCAAGGCTGGTGCCAACGTCATTGATGCTACCCAGCAGACCACCCAGACTTCGGCTACCGTCTATTCTGCATCCATCGATGAGATAGAGGTGCGCCTTGCCAAACTTGCCAAAGACTGCGAGCGCTATCGCAACCTGGTAGAGAAGAAGGCTGCTACACCAATCCAGCTGGAGCAGCTTGAAGTGGAATATGCGGCTACCAAGAAGAAACTGGAGTCGGTAAAGCGACAGCAGGCTGCTGCCTATAAGGGCGTGAACGAGGTGGTTACCCGCAAGCAGAATGTGGCTGCTGCCATCGAACGTGCTGAGGCTGCGGTGGAGATGGCGAAGCTGAACCTCTCTTACTGCGTGGTTGTAGCACCATGCGACGGTAAGTTGGGTCGCCGCTCTATCGAAGAGGGACAGATGGTGAACGCTGGAACCACCATCACCTATATCCTGCCTAATGCCCAGAAGTGGGTCATCGCAAATTATAAGGAAACTCAGGTAGAGAATCTCTATGTGGGTCAGAAGGTCCGCATGACGGTGGATGCCATCAGCAACAAGGAGTTTGATGGCACCGTTACCGCTATCTCCGGTGCAACCGGTTCCAAGTATTCTCTTGTTCCTACCGATAATTCGGCAGGCAACTTCGTGAAGATTCAGCAGCGTGTGCCTGTAAGAATCGACTTCACTAACCTCAGCAAGGAAGACAATGCCCGCCTGGCAGCAGGTATGATGGTGATAGTGAAGGCGGAGAGAAAATCAAAGTAATGGAATATGGAAGAAGAATATAAGAATTATCCGTTCTATAGCTGGGTGCCGAAACCGCTGGGCATCATCTTCATGATCATCCTCTTCGTGCCGATGATTACGATGAGTGGTGTCTATTCCGCCAATAGCGGTGAGATGATGAGCGGACTGGGCATCCAGTCGGAATACATCGCCTTTGCGGGCTTCTGTACGTCGATAGGAATGGCAGCTTTCTCGCCATTCTTCTACGAACTGGTGTGCATCCGAAGAGAGAAGATGATGTGTATCGTGGGATTCTCCATTCTCTTTCTGCTCAGTTTTGTCTGCGCCCAGACCGATTCGCTGTTCATCCTCGGCTTGTGTAGCTTGCTGATGGGCTTTGTCCGACAGACGCTTCTGATGGCGCATCTCTTTGTACTCATCCGGTATGGTTTCGGTATTGAGGCAACGAAGAATATCACGCCGGGTTGCGAGCCTACCACCGAGGAGGCTTGGGATGCGGTGGATTCAGAAAAAATGGTGTCCCAGCCGGTTATCTATCTTTTCTTCATGATCATCGGACAGTTGGGCACCTGGCTTACGGCTTGGCTTGCCTATGCTTACGAGTGGCAGTATGTGTATCATTTCATGATGGCATTCATGCTGGCGGGCATCATCATCGTGTTCTTCACCATGCCTTATCACAAGTATCCGATGCCGAAGTTCCCGATTACGATGTCGAAGTTTGGCAATGTCACGGTGTTCAGCATCATGCTCTGTTCGTTTGCCTATGTGATGGTGTTCGGCAAGACGCTGGACTGGTTTGATGATCCTACCATCCGTATCTCTACGGTGGTCTGTCTCATCTTCACCGCCCTGTTCATCTATCTGGAGAAGACCCGTCGTTCACCTTATTTTATCATGGAGGTGTTCCAGCTCAGGGTTATCAATTACGGCATCATGCTGTTCTTCCTTCTGATGGTCTGCAATTCCAGTGCCATGTTTGTGAATGTATTTACCAACGTGGGAATGAAGATAGACAACTGGCAGAATGCCACTCTGGGCAACTGGGTGATGGTGGGATATACCGTGGGCTTGATTTTTGCGGTCATCGCCAGAGCCAAGAATGTTCATCTGAAGTGGATGTACTGTCTGGGCTTCCTCTTTATCGGAGGCTACGCCCTCTTTATGTATTTCGAGGTACAGAACGACGGCATGTATGAGCGCATGAAATGGCCAATTATCATCCGTTCTACGGGAATGATGCTGCTCTATTCGCTCATCTCCACGATAGCCAATCAGCGCATGCCTTACCGCTTCATGTCCACCTGGGTCTGCATCATGCTCACCGTTCGTATGGTCATCGCCCCTTGCATCGGTTCGGCGCTCTACACCAATGTGCTTCAGTATCGCCAGCAGTATTACGTAACCCGTTTTGCACAGGATTACGACCGTACCAGCTTGGAGACGGCAAAGACCTATGACCAGACGGTAAGAGGCATGCAGTATCAGGGCAAGACGGAGACCGAGGCGCAGAACATGGCTGCCATGAGTGTGAAGGGAAAGGTACAGGTTCAGGCTACGCTGGTATCCATCAAGGAGATGGCAGGTTGGACCTTCTATGGTTGTCTGGTATGTGCCGGCTTGATGCTCGTAATACCTTGGCGCAAGCGCAACATCAAGGAATTGACCCGCGAGTATCTGCTGAAAAATGTAGATGTGAAATCCCTGGGAAGAAGGTAGGGAAGAGGATGCAGGTTCTGCCGGTAGCGGCTGGAATCTGCTAAAATATCATAAATAATCAAGGTTATCATCCGAGGGGATTGATATTTTTGTTATCTTCGCATTTCAAGCAATTAGAAAAAATGGAGATAACAGATAATATCATCATATATGAGGCTCAGGAAATTCCTCATTTTCTGATGCAGCCTTTCTATTCTGATTATGTCGGAATAGTCATTTGTCATCAAGGGATGTTCCGTTTATGCGTAGACGGAACATCCTTTGTTGCGTCTATGGGGGAGTCGGTTTTTCTCTCTCCCGGCACTCTGTTGCAGGTTCAGGAAACCTCTCCAGATTTCCGGTTTACCTTGCTTTTCTACCGTGTAGAGCAGATTCGCCACATGCTGGGCAATACCGTTGTGAGCATGCGCCTTTATTCTACGCTCTATCCTTCGGCTTGTACTGTGGCGCATACGGGTTATGAGGAGATGCTGTCATCTTATGCCCAGATGCTTCTCAAGTTGGAGCAGAAGGAGGAGCCGGATACCTACAGTCTGCATGAGCAGAAGCTGCTTCTCATGGCGGTAACCTATCGCCTTTGCAGCATCTTCTCTTCTACGTTCAAGACGGCGGGTAAGGAGATGGAGCGCAAGGTAGAGGTCTTTGAGTCGCTGGTCAAATTGATAGAAAAAAATTTCATGCGTGAGCGCAGTGTGGCTTTCTATGCCGATCAGCTCTGCATCACTCCCAAATATCTTTCCGTTATCGTGAAGTCGGTATGTGGCAAGACGGTCCAGCAATTACTATTTAAGGCGATTATCCGTCGCAGCATTTATCTGATGAAGAATACGAACAAGACGATTCAGCAGATAGCCAGTGATCTCAGTTTCCCGAACGCCTCAGCCTTCGGCACCTTCTTCAAGAAGCATACCGGTTTGTCGCCTAAGAATTACCGGATGGGGGCGGAGTAGCGCCAAGAGAAAAACTCTACTCTCAATTCCACTCTTCACTCTTCACGTATATAGTGTAAAGCGTTGAGTATAAGATATTTATGGCTGTGAAGAGTCACGCCGACTCTTCACCACTCTTCACCACTCTTCACACGATTGATTTTTCTGCTGTTTATAAGGGAAATTAGAGGTCCAAGAAATCGGAATAAGGCTCAAGTAAACTTTAACAAAGCCTTACGTAAATTTTATCTGAGGCTTAAACCAAACTTAAAGGAGGCTTAAACCAAGCTTAATAGAAGCCTGATGCTGGTCACAATAGAGGCTTGATGCTGGTCACAATAGAAGCCCAAATGGTGAAGAGTGGTGAAGAGTTGTGAAGAGTTGGCGTAACTCTTCACCGTAGTAAGTGATTTGTATTCAGTTATTTATGCCACATGTGTGAAGAGTGGATTTGAAAGTAGGGGTTACACGCAGAAGAATTCCGTCAGCCTTTATGCTTTTGGTGAAGCGTTTTATAGTCATGTAGAAATCTCTATCCCGACGTAGTATTTTTTATCTTTCGACGGCACAATATTGCCCGCCTAGGGGCAATATTGTGCCTTAGTAAGGCAATAAGTGAAATGTCCCCATTCGCATTTGAAATCTACAGGATTGCACATGAAACTTACAGACTTTCCATTCGTTTCTTAGTAAGAGAAATAATTATTATCGCTATTATCTGTGTTAAAAACCCAAGAATTACTTCGTTTCTCATTATTTTTTATTATCTTTGCCCCAAATAACAATTAAAAACAAAGGATATGAGCACATCAACATTACGTGTACCTGCTTCATTTAGGTTACCAGCAGAGCTTCTTGAGGAGCTCAAGGAGTGTGCTAAGGCTACCAATCGTAGCCTTAACAATTACGTAGAATCCATTCTTATGGATTTTATGAGTAAGAACAAGACCATGAAGGAAAATGTGATTACTCCCGATTTGCAAGCGAAGCTTGACAAGGCGAGAGAAGAACATAAAAACGGAGAAACTCTGTGCTTTGACACAGCACAAGATGCAATCGCATGGATGGAAGCTTTATGATATATCGAATAGAATTCTCTAAGGATGCACAGAAGGTCATTAAGAAATGGAAGAAATCAAATCTACCTCTATTCAAAAAACTAGAGAAGTTGATTCCAGAACTTTCTGAGCACCCTAGAACAGGTAAAGGACATCCAGAACCTTTGAAAGGTGGAAACGACATCACGTATTCTAGACATATTACTGCCCAGGACAGGATTATTTATGACATACTCGATGAAGAAATTCTTGTGTCCATTATTGAGCTAGAAGGACATTACAATGACAAATAACCGAGTCCATATATAAATGGAATCGGTAACTTATAGAATATATAACAATTTAAAAAGTAAGAAATATAAGAAACAGAAAAGAAAGATATAACATAGTAAGATTATAAACTTGCGTTTACTAATTTGTTCGGAAACACTTAAATTTTGCCAGAATATAAGTATAGCATAAACGAATGAATAAGTTCTGTAAACGCCTGCGCTATAGCGTGGGCGGAACTTATCGTTTATGCGGGCCCGGCAAAAGCCTCAAGTGTTGATAAGGGAAGCTCACGCTTCTTCTTTGTCTTCACTTCATCAAGGCTTTTCAACGGATGGCTTTCTGCTAATCCTTCTGTCTGCTGCCCGTTTTACTCCGATAATGATTTAGTTCCAAACGCACCCATCAGCTATAGCAAAAGACGTTGGAGTTCGCTTCAATGTTTGTTGCTATACCTTATTATATATAGTAACCAACAATGAAAAGAGCTACGAATGGACAAATTAAGAATGCAGAGTAGTAATGGTGTCGAGGACAACATTGCGAAAATTGCGCAGCTGTTTCCTGACTGCGTTACGGAGACCGTGGATGAAAGAAGCGGTCAACCAAAGCACCTCATAGATTTCGAGAAACTCAAGCAGAATCTTTCTGATAGTGTGATGTCAGAAAGAGCTGAACGCTACCAGTTTACCTGGCCCGACAAGAGCAAGGCGATTCTCCTTGCCAACTCTCCTATCAATGCCACACTTCGCCCTTGTCGTGAAGACAGCGTTGATTTCGACAACACCCAGAACCTTTATATCGAGGGCGACAACCTCGATGTTCTCAAATGTCTGAAGGAGACTTATCTCCACAAGGTGAAAATGATCTATATCGACCCACCTTATAATACCGGAAACGATTTTGTGTATGAAGATGATTTCGCTCAGTCTTCAGAAGAATATCTCGCCAACTCAGGACAGTTTGACGAGCAGGGCAACCGTATGTTTACCAATGCCGAAAGCAATGGCAGATTCCATACTGATTGGCTCAACATGATTTATCCGAGATTAAAAGTTGCTAGAGATTTGCTGACTGATGATGGTGTGATATTCATTTCTATTGACGATAATGAGGTTGAGAACCTTCGAAAAGTTTGTGATGAAGTGTTTGGAGAACAAAACTTTGTTGATTGTTTGCATTGGAAGAAAAAGAAGCAACCTTCGTTTCTAGCAAAACATACGGCAAAAGTAATGGAATACGTAATTGTTTATGCAAAAAACACCTTCAAACTAGAAAAATTATCTATTGAAAAAGTAAGTGATTCCAATAAGAAAGTAATAAACATAAACAACAAAGTCTCTTCTAGAATATTCAAGCCAGGAGTAAGAGTAAAAAGCGAGGAACAAACTGGTATTATAAAAGCAGGAGTTTATACCGGTCGAAGTATGGATGTCGAATACAAAAATGACATCTACTATGAAAATGGTAGAACTACTAACGAAGTTGAAGTCGTTAGTAAATTTTCTGATTCACAATCAAATATAGATACATTCATACAAAAGGATTTACTATACATAACAAAGAATTTTCTTTTGCGAAGAGATGTTGGAGAAGAAGCTGCTGAAAAGAGAAAGTCTATTACTGATTTACTTCTAAATGATTATGGAGATAATCAGGAAAGCGATAAAGAGTTTCTCGAATTATTCGACAAAAAATATTTTGATTACACCAAACCCATAAAGCTCATTTACAATCTAGTTAAATCGAACTTTACAGAAGAAGGAATCATCCTCGATTTCTTCAGTGGCTCCGCCACCACAGCCCATGCCATCATGCAGCTCAACTCCGAGGATGGCGGCAACCGCAAGTTTATCATGGTGCAGCTCCCAGAGAAGACCGATGAGAAGAGCGAAGCTTTTAAGGCAGGCTATAAGAACATCTGTGAAATAGGCAAGGAACGAATCCGCCGTGCCGGCAAGAAGATTAAGGAGGAATCTCCTTTAACCACCCAAGACCTCGATATAGGCTTCCGTGTGTTGAAACTCGATTCCACCAATATGCAGGACATTTACTATTCTCCAAAGGATATTTCACAAGCCGACCTCTTCTCGCAGGTTGATAATGTGAAGCCGGATAGAACTGGCGAAGACCTGCTCTTCCAGGTAATGCTTGAACTCGGCGCAACCCTGGATTCGAAGATAGAAACGACAACAGTAGCTGGCAAGACCATCTATAACGTTGCTGAAGGATACCTCGTGGCTTGCTTCGACCCGGATGTAACCGACGAAGTAGTAAAAGCCATCGCCCAGATGCAACCAGCCTATGCCGTGCTCCGTGACACCAGCATGAAGGACGATTCCACCGCCACCAACTTCGAGCAGATTTTTAAAACATATTCTCCTGACACAGTAACAAGGATTCTATGAAACTGAAGTTTAAGATACAACAATATCAGACCGATGCCGTGGAGAGCGTCATCAACGTCTTCAAGGGGCAGCCCAACCAAGCCAACCTGGTATACAGGATGGATAAGGGAAAACTGTATGTGGTTGATAGCAAGAAGTTTGATATCAAAATAGAACATCCAGATGTCTTTGCTGATAGCAATGATGCCGGCAATAGCCTGGGCTATAAGAACAACCGCCTCGCCATGGATAAGGTGGCTCTCTTTGACAACATCCGGCAGATTCAGACCGAGAACAACATCCATCAGGATGAAGAACTCTGTCAGAAGCTCGGTGCCTGCCAGCTCGATGTGGAGATGGAAACCGGAACGGGAAAGACTTACGTCTATATCAAGACGATGTTCGAACTGAACAAGCAGTATGGCTGGACCAAGTTTATCGTGGTGGTTCCAAGCATCGCTATCCGAGAGGGTGTGAAGAAGAGCTTCGACATCACGGTAGATCACTTCATGGAGCAATACGGCAAGAAGGCCCGCTACTTCATCTACGACAGCAGCAGCCTCAACGACATCGACACCTTCTCGCAGAGCAACGACATCAGCGTGATGATTATCAATACCCAGGCCTTCAACACCATGAAGGAAGGAGCCAAGAACAAGGCGGCACGCATCATCAACTCCGAACGAGATGAGTTCGGTTCCCGAAAGCCTATCGCCGTTCTTGCTGCCAACAACCCTATCATCATCCTGGATGAACCGCAGAAGATGGGAGGCGCCGCTACACAGACGGCACTCAAAGCCTTCAATCCGCTCTTCACCCTGAACTACTCAGCTACCCACAAGGAACACCACAACACGGTGTATGTGCTCGATGCTCTCGATGCCTACAACCACAAACTGGTGAAGAAGATAGAGGTAGTAGGTTTCGAACTGAAGAACCTGAAAGGTACCGACAGCTATATCTATTTTGCAGAGCTGCTGCTCTCGAAAGACAAGGCACCACAGGTAAGACTGGAGATAGAACAGCAGAGCACTACGGGAGCCATCAAGCGAATCTACAAGAAGTTGGGCGAAGGCGACGATCTCTATAGTGCCTCCGGAAACATGCTGCAATACAAGGGATTCATGATTACCGACATCGTGGTGGATGCCCGTCAGCCAAGCCGAAGCCAGGTGAAGTTCAGCAACGGCGAAAGTCTGATGTTGAAAGAGGTAATCGGCAACGTAACTGCCGACCACAAGGCTCGCATCCAGATAAGGGAAACCATCAAGGCGCACTTCCGCAAAGAGAGTGCGCTCTTCCATCGTGGTATCAAGTGCCTCTCGCTTTTCTTCATCGACGAGGTTGCCAAGTATCGCCAGTATGATGAAGACGGCAATGCGCTGCTGGGACGCTATGGAGAAATCTTTGAACAGGAATACAGGGCAGAGCTGAACGAAAATCAGAATATGTATGCCCCGGAGTATATGCAGTATCTCAGCTGCATCCCTGTCAACAAGACCCATGAGGGTTATTTCTCCATCGACCCTAAGACCAAGCGCATCAAGGACAGCGATGAGAAGAAGGGAGCAGGAAGCGACGACGTATCGGCTTACGACTTGATTATGAAGGACAAGGAACGACTGCTGAGTCTCGACCCAACTTACTCGCCAGTTCGCTTCATCTTCTCCCACTCTGCCTTGAGAGAAGGTTGGGACAATCCGAACATCTTCCAGATCTGTTCGCTCCGACAGGCAAACAGCATCTCGCAGAAGCGTCAGGAAGTGGGACGAGGCCTGCGACTCTGCGTTGACAACAAGGGAGTGCGACAGGATGCCGATACCCTGCAGGGACAGGTGCAGCAGATTAACCGTCTTACCGTGATTGCCTCAGAGGGCTATGCTGATTTCGTAAACGACCTGCAGAAGAATATTTCGGAAGATCTCTACGACCGTCCGAAGGTTGCCGACATCGACTACTTCGACGGAAAGACTTTTACGATTGAGGATGGCAGCAAGCATAGTATCACGACGTCAGAAGCCAAGAAGATTTATTTCTATCTGGTGAAGAATGGTTATGTGGATGACGAAAGTCATGTAACCGATGCTTACCGATCTGCTGCAACATCAGGAACACTCGCCTCATTGCCAGACGAAGTAAAGCCATACGGCAAATGGATTCACAAACTGATAGAAGGCGTATGGAATCCTTCTGCCCTTGACGGTATGATAGAAAACGGAAGTACGCCACAGACTCCGGAGAACAGACTGAATGAGAACTTCACGAAGAAGGAGTTCCAGGAACTCTGGAATCGCATCAACCACAAATACGCCTATACGGTGAACTTCGAAAGCAAAGAACTGATAGAGAAAGCCATTGCTGCCATCAACAAGGAACTGATGGTTTCGAGACTGAGCTACGTGGTAACCCGAGGAGTACAGAAGACGGAACTGAAACATGACGATATGAAGGCGGGCAGCATGATGGTGCAGGAAGAAATGCAGCATGATGACCTGAGAACGGATGTAGTAAGCACCGTAAAGTATGACCTGCTGGGCAAGATTGCCGCCAATACCCGATTGACCCGCAAGACCATCGCCGGGATTTTGAGTCAGATTAAGCCAGAAAAGTTTGATATGTACAAGATGAATCCGGAAGAGTTTATCCGCAGGGTAAGCCGATTGATACTGGAGCAGAAAGCCACCATCATCGTAGATCATATCAGTTACAACGAGATAGAGGGAAGCTACGATTCCGCCATCTTTACGGAGGAGAAGCATACCTCACTCGACAAGGCTTACCAGGGAAGGAAGAGCATCGTGGATTATGTGTTTACCGATGGAACTGCAAAGCAGAGTGTGGAACGCAAGTTCGTGGAAGACCTCGATACGAGCACCGATGTTGCCGTATATGCCAAATTGCCAAAAGGCTTCCACATTCCTACCCCTGTGGGCAATTATTCTCCCGACTGGGCGATAGCCTTCAAGGATGGTGCCGTGAAACATGTCTATTTCGTAGCCGAAACCAAGGGCAGCATGTCAACCCTCGACTTGCGAGGTATAGAAGATGGCAAGATAGCCTGTGCCGACAGGCTCTTCGAGCAGCTCTCAGGTTCGGGCATCTACTATCATAAGGTAACCAATTATGACGACTTGATGGAATGGGTGAAATAATTCTTAATGTTAAATGTTAAGTGTTGAATGTTGAATGTTAAGCAATAGGACATGGAACAGCCGAAACAGATAAACAATACCAGCGAACGATTGGTGGACGACCTGAAATCGAGGTTGTCCACCCAAAGTCGCATATCCATCGCCGCCGCCTCTTTCTCCATCTACGCCTTCGAAGCCATGAAGGCGGAACTGGAAAAGGTGGAGGAAGTGCGCTTTATCTTCACCTCGCCAACCTTTGTGGCAGACAAGACGAAGAAAGAGAAGCAACCGCAAAAGAAATTTGCCTTGCATCAAAAATACATGCAGCTAAAAAAGAAGCTGGAGGAACATATTTAGTGATATGCAAAATGTAGCTATGATGGTCGCGAAGGGTTCCTAAGTCTACAACTGCATATTACTTATTTTTCCAGTTATTTATGCAAAAATCGATTAAATATTTGGAGTTTACAAAAAAACAACGTATCTTTGTCATCAGATTTAAAAATAATTAAAATCTAACAAGATGGCAAAGTACATCAACCCCTTTACCGATTGGGGCTTCAAACGTCTTTTCGGTCAAGAATTCAGCAAGGATTTGCTGATAAGCTTTCTCAACGATCTGTTGGAGGGCGAGCTCCACGTCAAGGATGTTGTGTTCAAAGACAAAGAGCAATTGCCACAGACCAAAGATCAACGAGGCATTATCTACGATGTTTTCTGCGAAACCGACACAGGCGAGCGATTCATCCTGGAAATGCAGAACAAGTGGCAACCCAATTTTCTGGATCGCTCCATCTGCTATGCCTGCAGAAGTATTCTGGAACAGGTAGATAAGGGCAAAGCAGAGAATCAGGATGCCTATAAGTTTCTGCCGATATACACAGTTTGTTTCATGAACTATATGCCAAAGGCAGGCGAAGTAAACAAGTTCAGAACAGACATCATATTGGCAGATAAGGAGAGCAAGGAGCAAGCTTCCAATAAGCTTCGCTTCATCTACTTGGCCCTGCCTCTTTTCAAAAAAGAGCCAGCGGAATGTGAGAGTGATTTTGATAAATGGATTTATGTATTGACTCATATGGAAGCATTAACAAGAATGCCTTGGACGGCACAAAAGAAGATTTTCGAGAAGCTTGAGGAATATGCCGACAGTCATAGGCTCTCGAAGAAAGAATGGGAAGCCTACGAGAACAGTCTTTGGATTGCTCGCGATAATTTGGCATGTATGGCGGCCGCAGAATCAGAAGCCAGAGCTGAAGGCATGGCAAAAGGCATGGCAAAAGGTATGGCAAAAGGTATGGCTGAAGGAAGAGCTGAAGGAAGAGCTGAAGGAAGAGCTGAAGGAAGAGCTGAAGGAAGAGCTGAAGGCTCTAATGAGGCAAATATAAATGCTGCACAGCGTATGCTTGCTGATGGTATGTCGAAAGAGCTTGTCATGAAATATACAGGTCTTTCACTCGAGCAAATCAGCAATATCAAATAAATACAAGTGAATAAAAAAGGTGTATCAGAAAAACTTTATGATTTCTGATACACCCTTTTTTCTTGCCGATGAGCCTACTGGAAATCTGGATTCCAAAAATGGCAAGGAGGTGATGGAACTGCTTTCTGAGCTGCACAAGGAGGGCACCACCATCGTAATGGCACCCCACTCGTTGCATGATGCCAATTATGTCTATATCTCTTCATCAATGAATCGGATGATTTCATCCTGCTGGTCGGGATGATACCAGTGGATTTCGGCATCTCGCTTAAACCAGGTGAGCTGCTTGCGCATGTATTCACGGCTATGCGACTGTATCTGGCGGATGGCTTCTTCTTTATCTATCTCGCCATCGAAATAGGCAAACATTTCCTTGTAGCCCACGGTTCTCAAGGCAGTGAGACCCTTGTGTGGATATACGCTGCGGGCTTCTGCCTCCAGGCCTTCCTCCATCATCATCAGTACACGCTGGTTGATTCGGTCGTACAGTTCGGCACGGTCGCGGTTCAGACCTATCTTGATGATGCGGAAAGGTCGCTGCTTCTTTTCGGCTACACGGAAAGAAGTGTAGGTCTTGCCAGTCTGGTGGCAGATTTCCAGGGCATGCACCACGCGGCGAGGATTCTTCTTATCTACTATCGCCCAATGCTCCGGGTCCATCTTGTGGAGTTCTTCTACCAGCGCTTCCAAGCCTTCGTCTTCCAGGCGCTGTTTCATCCAGGTACGGATGTCATCCCGCACGGTAGGAATATCGTCGATACCCTTGCATACGGCATCGATATACATCATGCTGCCGCCTGTAAGCAGCGCCACATCGTGATTTTTGAAGATTTCTTCTTCCAGGAGATTCATCACATCGGCCTCGTATTGGGCTGCGCTGTAATAATCTTTGATGTGATGGTTGCCTACGAAATAATGCTTCACCCGCTGCTGCTGTTCGGCAGTAGGCGCTGCGGTTCCGATTGGGAGTTCTGCGAAGATCTGGCGGGAGTCGGCATTGATAATAGGTATAGAGAGATGCTCTGCCAGAGAAAGGCAAAGTTCCGTTTTACCAACACCCGTAGGACCTAAGACCACAATCAATGTTTTCATATATCATTCTTTATATTCAAGAAAAAAGCATCCTTGCTCGTTTCATAAACCTATGCAAGAATGCTTTTTTACCTTTTTATTCTTTTATCCTTTTACTTTTATCGAATGATGCCTCGCTGAGAACTCTCTACGAAGTCGATGATGTACTGGATTTCCTTAGTCACCTCAAGGTTCTTCTTGATTTCCTCAATACCTTCCTTCAGGATACCCTTGCTGTAGAGCAGGCGATAAGCCTCGTGGATGTTCTGGATGGTCTCGTTGCTGAAACCACGACGACGCAAACCGATGAGGTTGATGCTGCAATAGCGGGTAGGCTCCTTGCCGGCAATGATGTAAGGAGGAATATCCTGAGAGAAACGGCAACCGCCCTGGATCATCACGTAGCCTGCGATGTGGCAGAACTGATGAACGAGAACGTTGGCACTGACGATGGCGTTGTCATCTACAACCACCTCGCCGGCAAACTTGGTTGAGTTACCGATAATCAAGCCACTGCCCAACTCACAGTCGTGAGCCACGTGAACAGTCTCCATCAGGAGGTTGTTGCTGCCTACCACGGTCTTGCCCTTAGAGGCTGTACCACGAGAGATAGTAACGTTCTCACGGATGCTGTTGTTATCGCCCACCTCGCAGGTTGTCACCTCGCCCTTGAACTTCAAGTCCTGAGGCTTGGTAGAGATGCTGGCGCCTGGGAAGAATTCATTATTGTTGCCGATACGAGCGCCCACGTGGATGGTTACGCTGTTCTGCAATACGTTGTTATCGCCCAAAACGGTGTCCTTGTCGATATAGCAGAAAGGACCGATAATGTTGTTGTCACCGAGTTTTGCCTCTGGATGAACAAACGCTAATGGACTAATCTGATTCATATTTCTATTTTATTATTACTTGTTCTTAACAATCTGTGCTGTGAAAGTAGCCTCTGCCACCACCTGGTCGCCTACGAACATGTAGCCCTTCATTGAGCTGATGCCATGGCGTACCGGAGCGAGCAACTCCACACGGAAGAGGAGGGTATCGCCTGGAACCACCTTCTTGCGGAACTTCACGTCGTCGAGCTTCATGAAGTAAGTGCTCCAGCGCTCAGGCTCTTCCAGCTGGTTCAATACGAGCAGACCGCCACACTGTGCCATCGCCTCTACCTGGAGAACGCCTGGCATTACTGGCTCCTCTGGGAAGTGACCGGTGAAGAATGGCTCGTTGCTGGTTACGTTCTTAACGCCCACGATGCTGGTAGGACCCATAGCGATGACCTTATCTACTAACTGCATTGGATAGCGATGAGGCAGGAGCTGACGGATGCGGATGTTATCCATGATTGGCTCCTCGTTTGGATCGTAGATAGGAGCCTGGATTTCGTGCTTGCGAATCTCCTTGCGCATGAGACGGGCGAACTTATTGTTCACGGTGTGGCCCGGACGGGTAGCGATGATGCGACCCTTGATAGGCTTGCCGATGAGTGCCATATCGCCGATGATGTCGAGCAGCTTATGGCGTGTACATTCGTTCTCCCACTGCAATGGGCGGTGCTGGATGTAGCCTAACTTGCTGGCATCCATGTGAGGCACCTTGAGATGGTCGGCGAGCTGATCGAGCTGAGCCTGCTCTACCTGGCGCTCGTAGATAACGATGGCATTGTCCAAGTCTCCACCCTTGATGAGGTTAGCCTGGAGCAATGGCATGATATCGCGAACGAATACGAAGGTACGTGCAGAAGCAATCTCGTCAACGTAGGTCTCCATCTTGTCGAGGGTAGCAAACTGGCTGTTGATGAACTTGCTCTCGAAAGAACACATCGCCGTGATGCTGAACTCCTCATCTGGAAGAATGGTGATGACAGAACCGTTGTCGTCCTTCACCTCTATCTTATGACGGATGATATAATAGTCCTTCTCTGCATTCTGCTCCTGGATGCCTACGCTCTGAATCTTCTCTACATACATGGCTGCAGAGCCATCGAGGATAGGGAACTCAGGACCGTTAACCTGGATGAAACAGTTGTCGATGCCGAGGGCATAGAGTGCTGACATACCGTGCTCGATTGTAGAGATGCGGATATCGCCCTTGCCGAGTACGGTGCCACGCTGGGTTTCAACGACGTTCTCGGCTACAGCCTGGATGATAGGCTCGCCTTCGAGGTCGATGCGCTGTATCTTATAACCGGTGTTCTCTGGTGCAGGATTGAAAGTCACGGTGAGGCTCAAGCCTGTGTGCAATCCCTTGCCGCAAAGAGAGAAACTACCTTTCAGTGTCTTCTGTTTTGACATAATTATATTCATTTTTTAGGCACGGATTACACGGATTTTTTTCTCTGCGTTTTCTTCGGAATCCTTAGTGGCATTAGCCTCCGCGTCATCCGTGCCTTATTATTTTTAATTGTTTTTCTTTAATTCTTCAATCTGCTTCTTGAGGTCGTTGAGCTCCTTGTACATGTCAGGCAGGCGACGGAAGATGGCCTGTGACTTGAAGTAAGCACGCTGCTCCATAGGAGGAGTACCGATGAGCTGCTGGCCGCTCTTGAGGCTGCCTGGCACACCGCTCTGTGCTCCGAGGAACACCTTATCGCCGATGGTGATGTGACCGGCGATACCTACCTGCCCGCCAAACATACACCATTCGCCTACCTTGGTACTGCCGGCTACACCCACCTGAGAAGACATCACGGTGTTGGCACCGATGTCGGTGTTGTGGGCAATCTGAACCAGGTTGTCGAGCTTTACGCCCTTGCGAACGTAGGTAGAGCCCATGGTAGAGCGGTCAACGCAAGTGTTGGCACCAATCTCCACATCATCCTCGATGGTTACGATACCAATCTGAGGAATCTTGTCGTATCCATCAGGTCCTGGAGCGAAGCCGAAGCCATCAGCACCGATGACACAACCAGCATGGAGAGTCACGTTATCGCCGAGCTTACAGCCGTGATAAACGGTTACGTTAGGGTAGATGAGGGCATTCTTGCCAATCTTCACACCCTCGCCGATGTAGGCGTGAGGATAAATCTGGCTACCTTCGCCCACCTCTGCACCATCGCTGATATAAGCGAAAGCGCCAATATAGACGTTCTCTGCCACCTTAGCCTTTGGAGAAACAAAAGCCAATGGGTCGATGCCTGTCTTCTTTGGTTTCATAGACTCGTACATCTGAAGCAGCTTAGCCACACATTCGTAGGCGTTCTTCACACGGATGAGGGTAGCGCTGACTGGATGTTCCAGTTCTACGGTCTCATCAATGAGCACGATGCTAGACTTCGTGTCGTACACGAAGTGAGTGTATTTAGGGTTAGAAAGGAACGAGATTGCACCTTCCTTGCCTTCTTCGATTTTAGCGAAGGTGTTGACTGTTGCATTCTCATCACCTTCCACACGGCCCTGAACGAACTGGGCTATTTGTTGAGCGGTAAATTCCATAATTTATCTGTCTTCTAGTTTGTTTTAATTGGTCACCCAAGGTATAAATACCTTTAGGTAAACACATTTTTTGCAAAAATAACAAAATAAATTTAGATTCTCGTCATTCTTTCGTAATATTTTGCTTTTTTCGCCAACAAATAGGTATTTTTAAGGCGCAAAGCGTCTTTTTCAAGATACTTTGCGCCTAAAATCTTATTTTTGGTGGGGATTGCAAATCCCCCGGTTTAATAGGTCGAACCTTTTTTTACGGCGGATTTCAAATCCGCCGGGACGCCAATTCGATTGCAAATATATACTTTTTCTTTGAGAAACCGGAGGAATAGCTCCCTTTTTTCTCTTCTCTATGATATTAAAAGAGAAAAGAGGAGTAAAAATTAAGCTGGTATCGAAAAAAAATGCATCCCGCTTTTTACTTTTCCCTATTCTGAAGGTCATATAATCGTAACGTTCATGAAAATAAACGAATATGAGTGTAAATGACAAAGGCATAGTGGATACGATGAAGGGGCCCGTATTTGAACCACATGCGAAACTTGATACTCTCTATCATTTCTTCTTCTGGGCTTTCTTCTCTACAGTTTCCTGCTTGTTCTCCCAAGCCAGAATCAGACCGATGACGCCCGAATAGCTCTTTCTGCCTTCTGTCACATGATTGCCCTTGAGGTAGAGGTCGAAGATGAAATCCTGAGCGGCATCCAACGCCTTGCATCGCTTGCTGATCCAATACTGGCGGTCGCTTCTTGCCAATTGGATAATCTCCGGTCGGATATGTTTCAGATATTTCTCGCCCTCCTTTTCACCAAGAATATTGAATACATTATTTAATACATGGAAGAAAATGTGGTAGTATCCACTGAATCTCACCGCTTTATCTTCTGATGCGGTGCATACGATGTAACTGTAGAAATTCGCCTCTCCTTCGTTTGCCACTCCCAGGAAATGGGCAAATTCGTGAGCGTATGTGGCTGGATAGTCATGAGAGCGAATATCTCCGTTCAGCGTAAATTCGCAGAAGAAAGGACCCATGCTTCCGGTAACGCCTGCCATAGAACTGAGTGGGGTGAATACCATCGTCTTCACATGCGGGTTCTGGTTAAAAGGTGGGTTGATACCTTCCTGATATCCTATTTTATTATATTCTGTCAGTATCGCATCTTTCACCCGATTCTTCAAATCATCATCCACAATACTATTGATTTTTTCACTCTTCACTCTTCGTTCTTCACTTAACCGGTTGAGCGTATCAGCATATTGGTAGGCAAATGCCTTGAATTTGGCTTCGCTTACTTCTACGGGCTTCATACCTATTCTATTATAGATGTTCGGCTGAGAATAGTTCAATCCCCAAGCCATGTAAAACCATACGTATACCCAAAGCAGATACTCTATCACTCTTCCGAAAACACCCTTTTTCTTCTTTTTTCTCCATCCTATCTCATATATAGGAAAGAGAATAACCCATGCGATACTGAGAGCGATGAAAATATCGCCTACAGCAAAAGGAATGATTCCGGAAACGGGAGAGAGTAGCTTTCCGATAACCGGATAGATGCGAGTGGTATAGAGGAATCCCCAAAGAGGAATCATCTTGGTAAGGGTGACGAGGAGGAACAATGCTAAAAGTAACCAATGTCGCCACTTGATTTTATGAATCCGTAAGACATGCAATATCTTCATGACGCTTCTTTTTAAAGATGTAAAATATGGTATGATGGAGCGAGAGTTTTGTACTTTTTGCTCCCACTGTGCAAAATTACAAAAGTTTTCTGAAATATTGACATGGCCTATTTGTTTTTTTACTATTTTTGCCAATGAAAACTATAATGGGTTTACAAATAAAAAGATAGGAGGTACTATTATGAAACAAACACGTGAAGCCTTTGAGGCAAAAAACCTTGAGTACGAAAACCTCTATAATGAGGAAGATGAACGTAGAGATTACAATTCAATTTGGTATAACTAAATAATTCTCTATATTAGGTTAGAAAAGATTGAATTGTATTTCATTATAAAAATAAAAAAGATAATGAAGGATAATTAAAGGCTATGCCAATAGTTGTTATTTAGGGGATACAACGTGGGCATAGCCTTTTTTATGTCTTCTTTTTAGTGTCTTCTTTAATGTCTTTTCTCAAAATCTTATCGGGAATTCTTATTTCTCGAAATGCTGGTAATCCTTGCTGTGTTTCCAGTCGCCTCCCCATCTAAATCCTTTCGCCTTGAAGAGGCGGTAGCAGAGGTCGCCCTTCTTAATCATATAAACATGATGCTTGCTGCGGTCGAGGTAGGGGCGGCCAGTGGCTGGCTCCACCACATCCTTGCCGTTTTTCAGTCGTTTGTGGTAAGGGTTATAGAGCGTGTTGATGTCAATGGCAAGTCCTTTGCCATGCTTCGATACGGTATGGGTATGCGAGATGAAACGGAAGTTGAAGCTGGATGAGTTGTTGGCTCTCATCGCCCTTTCGTCATTGGCATCCCAATAGTCGATGAGTCTCATTCGCTCTATCGGATATTGAGCCTCGTAGAGTCTTTTCAGAATGTCGAGCACATCTGCCGCTATCGCCTTGTTCACCACCATTTCGCCCACTATCTTTCTGCCGTCCTTGTCCACATGCAGGCATTTGAGGTATCGCAGTTCGCTTCTTGCCACGGTACAGTTCTTCTTGTATGTCTTCCCCTGCATCAGGCGGAAAATATCCTCAGGGATGGGGGAGATGGAGAAGAAATGCTTCTCTCCCAGTTTACTGATGGTTTGCTCGCTGACGATTTCTCCGGGCTTCTGTGCCTTGGATGGAAGGCAGAAAAGCATGGAAATAAACAGGCATATTATTAAAATCCTTTTTGCAGTCATAACGTTTCTCCTTATTTTGCTACGGGAATATAATGCGAATCCTTGATTTCTCCAATCACGATGATGCTGTGCAGACTTCCGATGCAGTCGATATTTCCTAGGGTGTTGAGCATGAAATCCTGGTAGTCCTTCATGTCCCGTGCATACACCTTGATCTGGAAATCGTAATCACCGGTGGTGTTGTAGCATTCCGTTATCTGGTCGATGGTTTGCACGGTGTCCATGAATTGCTGAATCAAATCATGGGTGTGCTGCTTCAGTCGGATATTACAGAGCACAATCACGTTGTGTCCCATCTTGTGATGATCCACAATCGCTCCATATCGCTGGATGTATCCCTCACGTTCCAATCGCTTCTGCCGCTCAAAGGTGGGAGAAGGGGAGAGGTGTACTCTTGCGGCAAGTTCCTTCACGGTGAGTCGCGAGTTCTGCTGCAACAACTTGAGTATCTTGATATCGATTTCATCGAGATTTTCTTCTGTAGCCATTGTTCCTTTATTACTGATTTTTTTCATTTTTGCAGAATAATATTCTGCGAATTTGCTTAATACGCTGCAAAGATAGCATATTTTTCTGAATTACGAAGAATATTTGGCAGATAAAATTCTTCTTCTTACCTTTGCACTCGCAATTCCGGAAGCAAAGAGCCGTTCATCATCCGATAATGGCAAATTAAGAATCGTTCATAATGGCAAATTAAAAGTCATTCATCATTAAAAAATATAGGAGATAAAATAATGAGCAACGCAAGAAATATACATTTTGAGGCAGTGGGCAGCTATTTGCGCCCTGCAGAGTTGAAGGAAGCAAGAGCCAAGTTTGCAGATGGACAGATTTCTGCCACCGACCTTCGCAATATCGAAGACCGTCTGATTACAGAGGTCGTCAAGCAGCAGAAGGCGCATCATCTGCCTTATATCACCGATGGCGAGTTCCGCCGCAGCTATTGGCATCTCGACTTTATGTGGGGTTTCAATGGCGTGGAGCATATCGAACTGGAGCATGGCTATCAGTTTCATGGCGAGGAGACAACCAAGGGTTCTATCCAACTGACCGGCAAGATTACCGGCGAGAATCATCCTTTTATCAAGGATTTTCTGTTTGTGAAGCAGTTTGAGGAGTTGGATGCCGAGGGTGAGTATATCTTCGAGGCAAAGCAGACGGTGCCTGCGCCTGCTCAGTTCCTTGCAGAGTTGTTTCGTGGCAAGAATGCCGAGAACACCCGCAAGTTCTATCCTAATACCACTCAGCTGATAGAAGATATTGCCCAGGCTTATCGCACCTTCTTCCAGGAGATTTATGCAGCCGGTTGCCGCACCATCCAGCTCGATGATTGCACTTGGGGAATGATTGTGGATAGTGATTACTGGAAAGCAAAGGTGGGCAACGGCTTCACCCTTGAACAGGAAGCCCTGCAATATCTGAAGGTGAACAACCTCGCCATCGAAGGCAAGCCGGAAGGATTGACTATCAACACCCACGTATGCCGAGGCAATTATCATTCCTGCTATGCCACTAAGGGCGCCTATGATGCCGTGGCTCCTTATCTTTTTGCTCATGAGGATGTGGATACCTTCTATCTGGAGTATGACGACGAGCGTTCGGGTAGTTTCGAGCCATTGAAGTATGTGGCTGATGGCAAGAAGGTGGTTCTGGGTTTGGTAACCTCTAAATCTCCTGTGTTGGAGGATAAGGCTACGGTCATCGCCAGAATCCACGAAGCTGCCAAGTATATTTCTCTCAATCGCCTGAGCCTCAGTCCTCAATGCGGTTTCGCCTCTTGCGAGATCGGTAATAAATTGACCGATGCTGAGCAATGGGCAAAGATTGATCTGGTTAGAGAGATTTCCGAGGAAGTTTGGGGCTCTTCTTCTTTCTCCGATGCAGAATGATATAGCCGGAAAGCAAAACCAGCGTAATCAGCAAGCCGGAGATGAAGACGAAAAGGTCGGAAAGAGGTCCTAAGAATGGCGAATAGCATCTGCCCACGTGAAGCTCTAAAGCCACATTCCAAAGTGACATTGGGGTGGCAGAAAGCAACTCTGGGGTAGATGCTGTTTCACCTAAGCTTGCCCCTTTGCTATAATCGAAAACCACTTCTTTTCCTCCAAAGAAGTCCTTGGAATAACCGCTGACCAAAGAACTGGAAATCGGAATCATCGATTTTCCTTGGTTGGCTTTCCCTGTGAAATAATCCACAATCAGATTCTTTTCCGGATTCCAACGGAACATACCGCTGAATGATCCTATCAGCCAATCACCCTTGCCATCGCTTTCGAAAACATTCACTCCCATCGGACTTACCTTTGGTGTCTTCTCCTTATTTAATAAGATAGGTTTATGCTGGAAATGCTCATCCACTCTCAGGAATCCTTCTGAGGTAGAAACAAGCCAGTTGCCCTCTGCTGCATCCCATCGGATAGCGCGAAGCTTATCGTGCCAGACATTTCCATCCTTCACCTTTTCTGTGGTTTTGTTCATCGCCAGAGGTATCATCAAAGGTGGTCGGAGACACATACCTGTTATCGCTAGCCAGAGCGTAAGGATGATAGTCATGTATCCTAATTTATTATGCCATTTGGCATGGAAAACCATCTGTTTGCCAAGCTTCTGCATCTTTTCTCTTGCCTGTAATCTCTTCAGTCGGCGGATACGGTAAGGAAGAATGAAAAGGATGATGCCCGTAATCGACAGAATGATGAGCACGATGGCGATGGCATCCACCACCAATCTGCCAGTCAATCCGAAGAAAGCACCGCTATGCAGGTTCCAAACGGTCTTGAAAAGGGTAACTTCCGGAACAAAACCTTCCGGTTGACCGATGATTTTGCGGGTAACATTCGTCTTTTCGCTGATTGCATCCCTCTTTTCGTTGGCTGCATCCGTCTTCTTACCGGATATTTCATAAACGGCAGAACGGGTCATGGCGATGATGCTTGTGCTGTCTTTGGTCAATGTAATGTCAGCGATACGCTCTTCATTATCTGCGAGCGGAAACATCTTCCATTCCTTTCCATCAAAGCGATATACATCCATCATGGCTGCACACCAGATTTCTCCGTTTTTCGTCTGCACGATGTTGCGGATATTCCTGCCATCCACGTTCTTGGGTAATCCCTTATTAAAGTCTTTCCAGGTTTTCATCTCTGCATCGGTAAGCCATACGCCACCATAACCATACGCCAGGATGGAATCATCAGATGTCTTGATAGAACCCTTGATGATGCCGTTGTTGAAATTCTTGATATGATAAGCCGATGGCATCAGACTTCTGCTTACTTCACAACCGGCGAATAGCTGGCGATGATTCAGAATAATGCCTGATACGCAGAATACCAACATGAATACTGACAGTACAAGTCCGAACCAACGATGGTATTTTTTCCAAGTAAAATGTTTCTTCTTTTTATCTCTCATTTTTGTAATTCTATAATTGGAGTGCAAAGGTAAGAAGATTTATGGAATTCTGCAATACCCAAAAATAATGATTTAGGATGCTTCTGTTTTTTTCTAATCTTTAGTTTCATCACTTTTTCAATGAAAAAGTTTGGTGTTTTCATGAATTACTAGTAACTTTGCACCCCGAAATTAAAAATCATCATCATCAAGAACAAAAAGAAACTAGAAAACAAGGAAAAATGGAATATATGTCTCAAGAAGGCTACGATGAGCTCGTGGCCGAACTTCAACACATGGTTAACGTAGAGTTGCCAGCCGTACGCGATGCGATTGCTGAGGCTCGCGACAAGGGTGACCTCAGCGAGAATTTCGAGTATCATGCTGCCAAGCGTGAGCAGGGCAAACTGTTGAGCCGCATCAGCTTCAAGCAGAAGGTTTTGGAGAATGCCCGTGTCATCGACAAGTCTCGATTGAAGAGTGATACCGTTGGCTTGTTGAGCAAGATTAAGATTACCAATCTCGCCAACAAGTGCAGCATGAGTTATGTTATCGTAAATCCTCACGAGGCTGATTTGCATAGTGGAAAAATCTCTATCAAGTCGCCTATCGCCAAGGCCCTTCTGGGTAAGAAGGCAGGTGATGAGGTAATGGTTAAGGTACCAGCCGGCTTGCTCAAATTCCGCCTGGATAGCGTGGAGTTATAACATGTAATTTATGTATGGGGGATTTCAAATCCCCCGGTTTTAATAGGTCGAACCTTTTTTTACGGCGGATTTCAAATCCGCCGGGACGCCTAGCGGGATTGCGAACTTGATTTCAAATCCGCTGGGACGCCTATCGGGAAGGATGTCTGCCGAAATTCTTGTCCGTTAGGCGTTCCGCCGGATTTGAAATCCGGCGTTAAAAAATGTCCTAACCTATTGACGCTCTGCGGATTTGTAATCCGCAGCAATCAAGAATGTTCTTTATGTATGCAGAAATACTAATAGGGTAATACTCTTGCCCTATTAGTATTTCTCCAGAATCTTATTCAGCAAGAAGGTGGCATTCTGGTTTCTTGCCACACCCTTCTGTATCTTATAAGTATAGGTAACATCTGTGCCCAAATCTATCTCGAAACAATAGTTGTGGAATTTGCCTGATGCATCATTCTCCATCTTGGAAAGTTCCAAATCGTGGGTAGCGATGATACCGCTCACCGGCTGCTTGGCGATGGCTTCTAGGAACTTTCTCGAACCATTCAGTTTATCCAATGAATTCGTTCCTTTCAGAATCTCATCCAGGATAATCAGCGTTCGGAGTGGCTCCTTATTATCTTCTGCACTTTCCTTGCAGAACTTCAGAAGCTCCTCCAATCTGATCAATTCTGCATTGAAATAAGAGATGCCATGCGTCAAATCATCGGTGGTTCTCATGCTCGAGAACAATCTGAAACGTGAAATCTTCAGTTGATCCGCAAATACCGGCATACCCGCCATCGCCAGGATATAGTTCACGCCCAGCGAACGCAGGAAGGTACTCTTTCCCGCCATGTTGGCTCCGGTGATGATATAATAGTTGTCATCCTTGATAGTGAAATCGTTCTTCACCGCCTTGGCACCCAGGAAAGGATGATAGAGATTCTTTCCCTCGAACACAATTTCCGGACTTCCGATTCCTGCATTTTCAGAAACATCGCTTTCTGTATCTGCTTCCGAACTTCCCGAAACAAATTCCGCTTCTTCCGCCTCCGGATGATTATATCTGAAATCCGCCATCGAAACCATCGCATCCATCTCGCTGATGATATGCATCCATTCCTCCATTTTCATCATATAGGTATTCTTCCATTTCAGAAAACTGCGAACCAGGAAGAAATCGCTCAGCATGAAGGCATCGGTGAAGAAAAGACCCAGGAAGTTGCCTCTTCTGTCATACCCCTTCAATATCTTTTCCAGTTGGGCAAAGGAAGGCAGGGCATCTGCCAGGGAATCCTGCATCTCCTTGCCTAATTCGCTATGGAAATTGCGCCTGTTGATAAGCTGAAGTATCTGGGCATAGGCGATGAGCTGATGTCGAAGCTTGCCGCCATTGCTGTCTATCTTATCAAGTGTCTGCTTGCAGACAAAGAACACCACCATGTATTGAACCAACACCCACCACAGGGCGAAATTCACCGAAACCATATCGCATATCGATAAAATCACGGAACCGATGACTCCGATAATCAGCAGCCATCCGATAACGAGAGAAATCGAAGATCCAAACCATGCCGGCACCTCCATCTTCGAAACCTTCTGCATCGCATCCACCACCGCAGCAGAATCAATCTTCTTCATCTTGCCATTCACCATTTTGCCATCCGCAGTTTGGCTTCTGTTCTTTTCGCCAAGTGCCAGGAATTCCATTCGCCAGTTTTCGCCTTCTCCAGCCAATTCCTTCTGCAAATCTCTTCTTCTTTTGATATCCTCCATGCCCAAAGGCGTTTCCCGGGTAAGATTCCTGGCGAGTGCCTCCGAACCGCCCGATGTGATGGTTCGGCAGATGCGGTTGAACAGCGAACTCTTGCCGAAGACATCGAGGTCGAAGGAATAAGGATGCTGCGGATTCTGATAGGAATCGCCCGTTTCGAAAGGCGAGAAATCGCCCTCCCAAGCCTTGATTTCGTCCTGATAAACCTTGAGCAATGCCGAAAGATGCTCTATCTTCTCCTTATTCTTGTCGTCAAGTCGTCTGATTCCCAGATAGGCAATCAGGCACAACACCGCCCCCAACAGATAGTTCTGTGTATTTCCATCCAATGCGAAATAGCAGATCAGGAAGGCGAGGATGCCGCCAAAAGCCAGTAGCTCGCCCGTTATGAATCCCGTATTCTTACGCTTCAGGGCAGCCACCTCAGAAGCATATCGGCTTACATATTGTTGATAATTCTCCTTGATGTTCATACTCCTTATTATTATTTTTCTTCTTTTCCTATTTCTTCTTCTTTCTCTTGTATTATGAATTTTTCTCCATCCATTTATTATAGGAAATATTCTCCTCTTTCCACTTATTCTTTGCTTTCACCTGATTCTTCGGATATCCGATGATGAGGGTGTTGAGCGGAATCATCGTCTTGGGCAGATGCAGCAGTTGCTGCATTCCCTCGTATCGTTCTTTCAGGGGATAGAGGGCTGTCCATACTCCGCCAAGTCACAAGCCGTGAGCCATCAGCAGGATGTTCTCCGTGGCTGCCGAACAGTCTTGAATCCAGAACTCCTGCTCTGTGCCTTCCAGCGTCTTGTCAAGGCATCCGCAAACCACAATGGCGAGCGGTGGCATGTCTGTATAGCTTCTCACCGATGTACGGCTCATGATATTTTCAAAAATCTGTTTCTTTTCTATCATTGTTTTTCTATGTGAGTCTTATTCTTGTTTTTTATGCGAATTATAGCATTCTTTTATGCGAATCATAGCATTCCATAAGCCAGTCGAGCACATATTCTTGCTTGATTCCATCATGAAACTGGACGGGGTCGTTGTCCAGGGTGAGCAGATATTTTGGAAAATTGTCGGAGATGGAGTTTAGGGGTGCCAATTCTCTCTGCATCACCGGCTTTGCCTACATAGATTTCTCCGCCTCGTCGTGCTAGTTCCAGATACACGATGTTCTCCAGTACGTGCCCCAAGTCGCCACCTTTGGTGCCATTGATGACTTGGCGCAGACCTACGTCGGCAAGATAAAGTTTCTGTCCAGTCTTCAATAGCTGCTTACCCTTGGCATCATATCTCTGCACTGGGTAGAAGATATAGCTGTCGGTGAGGGCAGAGACGTAGTTTTCTATCGTATGAGATGTAGTCTTTCTGCCCAGCGAGGTCATGGTATCGCTGATGCGCTTGATTACGGATATGTTGCCTATATTGTCAGCAAGGAATCTTACCACACTTTGCAACATCATCACATCGGTTATCTTTTTGCGGCTCACCACATCTTTCAGTACGATGGTGTTGTAGAGACCTGACAGGTATTCACGCACCATCTCTCGGTCTTGGCTGATTTGAGGAATGTATGGGAAGGAACCCAGTTCGATGTATTGGCGATAGGCAAGCTCTCGGGAAGTATGGGCAGGCTGCGTCTGCATGAATTCTCGGAAGGAGAAAGGGAAGAGCTTGATTTCGATGTATCTTCCGGTGAGCAGGGTGGCTATTTCGCCAGAGAGCAGGTAGGCATTGCTGCCAGTAACGTAAATGTCTACGTTATCTAGCAGGAACAGGCTGTCTATCACTTTCTGGAAATTTTCCACCATCTGTATCTCGTCAAAGAAGAGATAGTTCATCTTGTCTGGGCACAGGTTCTGCTTTACGTGCGCGTACAAAAATTTATAGTCGAGGAACGGTTCGTTGTCGAGATCCTCGAAGTTGAGGTCCTGTACTTGTTCTTCGGATACTCCGTCCGAGAGAAGTTTCTCCCTAAACATCCTCAGCAGCGATGACTTGCCACAGCGTCGTATGCCTGTTACTACCTTAATGGCCTTCTTGTCTCTCCATTTCTCCAGGAGATTCATGTATTCTTTACGCTCTATCATATTCTCTTTATGTTCTATTTATTCACTTTGCTATTCATTTTGCATTCTATCTTGATTGCTAAAAATGAAATGCGCTGCAAATATACGAAACTTTTTCGGGAAATTTGCAGCGTATTGCAAATTTCTTGTGTTTCTTGGTGAAATTTGCAGTGCATTGCAAATTTCTTTCTGTAGAACTGATAACACTTTCTGTAAAACTGATAACCTTTCTATAATCTGTATATCCGAGAATTTGTATTTATTTAGTTTTATTGCCCGAAACATCCTATCGTTTTTATCGCCCGACACATCCTATAGTAGGCGTATATATAAGTCGATGTCGTTGTTATCATACTGATGATGTTCACGCTGATGAAGGCTGTCTGCCGGGTGTTGCCTGCCAGATAAAACACTGCCGCAGGAAGGAGATTCGAGCATAGCAGCCATGCGATGAAAACCAGGACAAGGGCTATGCCCAGTTTGCGCATGTTGCCCCTGTGCTTGCTGCACAGATGACAGCCGGCTACCAGGGAGGCGATGACGGAAATCAGGCCCATCGTGCTTTCTGTCCAGGTGAGTATGGAAGCCATTAGGCTAATCTGTCCGTTCTGCATCATCGGTACGAGATGAAGATAGAAGCATTGGCCCAGGATGAATGAGAGCACATAGTAAAGTACCATCAACTCGCTGCAGCGTCGTAGCAATTTTACGCCTGCCGGTAGCGTGTAGCGGAATATTCCCCATAAAGCTATAGGGGCGAGCTGCAAGACCAGTTGCTTGATGGTAACGAGGATGGGACTTATTGGAATCAGGATGGGACTTGTTCTGAAGGATAAGCCCGCTTGTCCGCAAACAGAAAATGCCAGCGAAAACAATGCGAAAATGCAATATGCATACATGGTATATTGTGCAATGCGATTTATATCTATAGAATAACTTTTTCTTTCCATAATTCTACGTTTGATGATTTTATAAACAGCTTATCTTGCATAAAGCCATTGCAAAGATACGAAGTTTTTGGGAAATTCTAGCAAAATAGGTGGAAAATGTTTGGCTATGATATATACTTGTTAAAAGAATGGCAGAGAGACCGATAAAAACTCTTAAAAAGCATAACGTATCTTCTTGAATACCAGTATTTGTTGCTATCTTTGCACGGTATATACTAATAACGCTACAATGGTAAATACTAATTATCAATATAAGTTTAATCATACAATGAATAATATGAAGAAGATATTTTTAGGATTGGCAGCAGCACTGATGTTAACTGCCTGCAACGAGAACAGACAGCCGGAAGCAACGACCAGCGTTGATTCTGCAAGTGTGGTAACCGATTTGATGATGAGTCGCAGAAGCATCCGTGCTTACAAGGATTCCGTCATCAGCCGTGATACCCTGAACGAGATTCTGAAATGCGGCATCCATGCGCCAAACGGTCAGAACCTGCAGTCGTACGAAATCAGAGTGATAGATTCTCCTGCCCTCATCGATTCGATAACCCAAGCCGTGGTAAAGGATAATCCTAAGATAGCCGAGCGCAAGGGCTTCAAGAATATCTTCGTGAATGCTCCATGCGTGGTTTGCATCGCCTACGATACGACTTATGATATGGCACAGATTGATTGCGGTTTGCTTGGCGAGAACATCATTCTTGCAGCATGGGCAAAGGGCATCGGTTCCTGCTGCCTGGGCAGTTCTGCCCGTTGGATACTGGATTCGCCATCAGCCAAGCCTTACCTCGACCGCATGGCATTCTCCAAGAATTACAAACTGCTCTACTGCATCGCCCTGGGTTATCCTGATGAATCGCCGGAGGCAAGGCCAAGACGCCAGGACATGATCAAGTTCATGGAGTAAGACAAATGAAGGTTGATGTCCTGTTTCAGGACATCAACGTTTGAAGATAGATATGCATCTTTTTGAAACATGTAGGCAAAATATGAAATATCTTCTTCAAGTTCTTTTTTGTTTTGGAAAAAATGAGATAAATATCTTCCCGAGAGTTATTATTGAAAATGATAACCCAATATTTCTTCTTTTTTTAATAGAGTTTCCAAAAAACTTCGTATCTTTGCAGAGGCTTTATGCCAGATAAGCAGTTGTAATATCATCAAGCGTAGAATTATGGCAAGAAAAAGATATCCTATAGGAATACAAACCTTCGATAAGATTCGCACGGAAGACCGGCTCTATATCGACAAGACAGAATATGTTTACCGCATGACACATTCTGACAGCAACTATATATTTTTGGGACGACCACGCCGTTTCGGAAAGTCTTTGCTTGTATCTACTTTACAGAGTTATTTCGAAGGAAAGAAAGAACTCTTTAAGGGACTTGCCATTGAAAAGCTGGAGCAGGATTGGACAGAATATCCTGTGCTCCATTTCAGTATGGCTATGGGAAAACACATGGAGAAGGAGCAACTGGAAAGATACCTGCTCTATATCATCGGCTTGAATGAAAAGAAGTTTGGTATAGAAAATGATGCTGTTGATCCGAATGTGAGATTGGCAAACCTGATTATGAATGTGTACAGACGAACGGGAAAGAAGGTGGTCGTGCTCATCGATGAATACGATGCTCCTCTTCTTGATGTAGCACACGAGGATGACAATCTCAAGGATCTTCGCAATATCATGCGTAATTTCTATAGTCCATTGAAGGATTGCGACCCATATCTCCGCTTTGTCTTCCTCACCGGTATCACCAAGTTTTCGCAACTCAGCATCTTCAGCGAACTGAATAATATCACCAATATTTCGATGAACAGGGAATATTCGGGAATATGTGGAATCACCAAGGAGGAGCTGCTCACCCAGATGTCGGACGACATTGATGAATTGGCAAAATCGCTAGGCTCCACAAGAGAAACTGCCATCGAAGAACTGAAAATGAACTACGATGGTTATCATTTCTCTGCCCAATCGTCAGATATATTCAATCCGTTCAGTCTGCTCAACTGTTTTGCCAATCAGGATTTTGGTTCATACTGGTTCGCTTCCGGCACTCCAACCTACTTGATTAACATGATGCGGAAGTTTCATGTCTTGCCGGCAACTCTTGGAAAGATGTATGCCAAATCATCAGCCTTTGATGCCCCGACAGAGAACATGACGGCCATAACCCCTTTGCTATACCAAAGTGGCTATCTTACCATCAAAGATTATGACAAGACCAGCAAGCTCTATACTCTTGATTTGCCGAACAAGGAAATCAAAGTAGGATTGTTCGAGAGTCTTCTTCCTAACTATCTGGAAGGAATGTTTGCCCAGAATGGAGATGTCACCATCGCTCAGATGTCTGTGCTTATCCGTCAGGATGATATGGACGGAGCATTACAGCTGCTCCAGACCTTTCTGGGAACTGTGCCATATTGCAATGTCACCAACCATGAAGGTCATTACCAGCAGATGCTGTTTATCATTTTCTCGCTTTTGACTGGCTATGTGGTAGATGTAGAAGTGCACACTCCTAATGGAAGGGTAGATATCGTGCTGTTGACCGACATCCGTCTCTATATCATAGAGCTGAAGCTGAACAGGGATGCCCAGACAGCGTTGCAGCAAATCAACCTCAAGAACTATGCCCAGCGCTTTGCGCTTTGCGGGAAACCTATAGTAAAAGTAGGTGTCAACTTTGATTCTGCCCAGGGCAATATTGAGGATTGGATGATTGAAGAGGAATGATAGAGGGTGCTTTGCAAAAAAAGCATGGCGCAAATCACTGCGCCATGCTCCAATAAAAGAAAACCTTATAGTCAAAATAGAAATTAGCTATTCTTCTTTAGTACTTTGCATTCTGAGGATCAAAGTTGGTCCAACCGCTCATCCAGTTGGTGCTGCCATCGAAGGCTCCGATGTAGCTTACGGTGTCGAAACCTGTCCAGCCGGCGAAACTTGCGGCACCGAGCAATGGGCTTCCTGCTATAGGAGTATAGCCATCTGCACCAACCAATGAGGTCCATGAATCAAAATACTTGTTGCTCTGCTCAGAGAAGAAGAAGGTGTTGCTGTATGACTTCTGATTCTTGTCGATGTCCTTCTTCTGGGCAGCATCGTAGAGGTAATCCTCATACTGCTTGTTGGCATCAGTGCCAACGGCATCCATACCAGCGAAATATACATTCTGAAGCTTGAACTTGCCATCCTTGGCATCCTTCACGGTTTCACCCTTCTCACCATCAACAATCAAACCGATAGGCCAGCCTAAGGCCACTGAGTTGATGCAGTTGAGGTTAGAAGAACGGCGAATCTGCATGGCTGACTGGAACTTGCCGAGGGCTGAACCGTTATTTGGATTGTATGCTCCGGCTGTGATATAATCGGTGGTGTTCTGGAATTTATCATCCAATACCTTAGGACCTACGAAGGTGATGTTAGAGAAAGTTGCCTTGGTACGAGGATCCACGGTAGCACCATCGGCGCAGTTGTCGCTCTCGAAACCATTGCTCTGAGAGGTGTCGGCTATCTTGCTGTCGCGCAGCGAAAGACCATACTGCACCTTTCCTGAGAAACCGTTATCGGTATCGAAATCATCATCCCAACCCTTGTAGGCTACGAGATACTTGCAGTTTACGGTACCGCCAAACCACTCGAAGGAATCATCATTAGAATAAGATACCTGAACATGGTCAATCTGTGTGCCTGAACCTACAGAACCTAAGGTTAAACCATTAATCTCCTTATCCTTTTGGAATGGATAACCGGCAAACTCGATGCGTACATAACTCAAGGCTCCTGAGTTGTCAGCATCATCTGCGCCACCATGCTTGGTACGAGGACCACCCTCTATCTGCTGCTCAGTCTGGTTGTTCTTAGCCTTGCCGCAGAGAATGATGCCACCCCAGTCGCCAGGCTTTCTGCTGCCGGCAGCCTCTTCAGATGTAAAGACGATAGGCTCTGTGGCTGTACCCTTGGCGATGAGCTTGCCGCCACGCTCTGTGATGAGTGCCGCCTTGGTCTGCTTGTCGCCCTTGATGATCGTTCCCGGTTCGATGGTAAGCTCAGCACCATCTGCAATATATACCCATCCCTTGAGGAGATAAGTGCCTTTCTTCAAAGTCTGCTTGCCTGTGAAGACGAATTCCTGGTCGCCGTTGCCAATCTGTGTTCCGTTGGCGTTTTCCTTGTCATCTGTTCCGAAGAGAATGTGGTCGCAAGCTTTCAAGCCGCCATTGGTTGTCCACTTGTAAACTACTTCTGATCCAGGATTTGGAGAAGGATTTGGATCGTCATTGTCACTGCTGCAGCTGCTCAACATGGCAGATGCTGCGAGGATGCCCATGCATCCTAAAAAATACATCTTGTTCATCATTGTTTTCTGTTTTTATTAAACAAACATCTAATATTTTCTTTCTTTAAAATTTATATATCGCCTGCAAGCCGATGTTTCTGCCCGGCTTGTAGCATCTTGCAATCTCTTCCACCTGCTTCTTGCTTCCGTCGCTATATGTTACATCAGCAAACTGCTTGTAATATATCTTTTCTGCAAGAAGATCTCTTACATTGAGCTTCAGCTCCAGATGGTCGCCGAATTTCTTAGCCAGCGAGAAGTCGATGGTGTTGCGGGGCATCTCGTAGCTGTGAGGCACTCGGGCATTGGAGTCATCGCCTGTGCTTCCCTCGCTTCTGCCCACACCGATGATTCGCTTGCCTATGCGATTGTATAGCAGGGCGATATCCATCTTCAATGGCTCATTCTTGTAGAAGATGCCGGTGTTGATAAGGTATGGCGACTGACCCTGCATCGGTCTGTCTTCCTCTTTCGAACCCTTTTCAAACTGCACCTTGCTCTTAATCAAGGCACCGTTAAACGACCAGCTGAAATCCTTCAATCCTATGAATCCGAGATTCTTTCTGATATCCAGCTCCACACCATAGTTGTTGGCACTTTTTGCATTCTTGTAAGAGTAAATCAAGTCAGTGCCACCTGCCACCGTGTAGGTCCACTCGATAGGAGAATCGAAGTGCTTGTAGAAGACTGCCAGCGAAATGAGCTCTCCACGGGATGGATACCACTCATATCGCAGGTCGAGGTTATCGACATAACAGTTCTTCAACTCAGTGTTTCCCTGCACATTGCTGGCAAGGTCGAAGTCGTAATACACCGACGACGATACTTCACGGAATTCCGGTCGGTTAATACTGCGGCCATACGACAGTCGCACCTGATGCTGGTCGCTGATTTTATATGTTGTATTGAGAGATGGAAATACATCATCGGTCTTGTAATGACGGCTCGATTCACTCTTCTCGTAGTCACGGGAATTGGAGATGAGTTCCATATCATTATGCTCGAAGCGGACACCGGCGTGGATGCCGAGTTTGCCAAAGGGGAGAGACATCGCTAGGTATCCGGCGCCTAAGGTGTTGTGTCCGCAGTAGTTATTGCGCATCTGCTTTTCCTCCAGAAGATACAGCTTGTCGTAACCCATGTTTGCCTCGCTGGAGAGCAGGGTAGGGATGTCGCTGTGGCGGAAGTCGGATGGCATGTTGTTAGCTGAAACATTCCAGTTGTAGATGAAGTTGCGGGTCTGGTATTCTCGGCTGCGATACTCCCCATAGGCACCCACCTGCAAGTCTGGCTCAAAGTTGCCAAACTTGAAGTGGTGCTTGTCATTTACACCAAGAGAGAAGATGTGTTCGTCGAGTTGAGTCCACTCGCGGGATATGTCGTTGCCGGTGCTCAGGGCATAAACGCCCGATTCAAGAGCATCGTCGATGAGGTATCTACGACGGTCAGGCAAATGACGGTTGGCATACGCATACCCGATACTCCAGTCAAGGGCATCGCTAGTGAAGGTGTGCTTGCCGGTAAGCTGACCGTTATATGTAGTTCGACTGCGGTAGTAATACTCTGCGCTTCGCTCCAGGTTCGACTGGGCGCTCACGCCTTCACGCCAGGTATATCGGCTGGTAGCCAACTGGTTGAAGATGTTCTTGAGCTGATACTTGTGATTGCCGTCCTTGGAAAGGAAGGTGAAGTTGAGCATTGCTCCGAGTCTCACGTTATTATTATACTGGTCGTCAACAGAGTGACGAAGATAGTTCGGCTTGTCGTTTGTCGCATCATAGATGCCATAGAGGTTGTTCTCCATGTTCTCGTAGGTGCGGTATTCGTTGGTATAGTTCAAGGCAGCGAGCATGCCGAGTGTTCTTCCGCCGAGCATCCAGCGCTGGTTCAGGCTGGCCGCCAGTTTCAAGTCGCCCAAAGGCTTCCTGTTCTTCACGAGCCAATCGTTGTTAAGTCCGTTTCCTAAGAGCGAAGTAGCATAATCGCCCACCGGTTTTCCGTTGGCATCGAGCTGCGGATTCAAGGCAGCATGGATGCCCCCATTCAGGTTTCTCAAGCCATTGTCGAAACCCAGAAAATCTGTTCCGGAACCTTTCGAGTAAGAAAAATCCTGAAAGGCAGAAGATGTGTTCCAGTTTCCGCCCACGGCGATATTGAAACTGTTTTCTGCCGGAATCTCCTTGGTGTTGACGATGATGAAACCGCCTGAGTAATCAGCGGGATATTCAGCCGTTGGCGACTTCACGATGGTGAGGTTGTCTATTTGCGAACTTGGGATGATGTCGAAGGAGAATGCCCTGGAATCAGCCTCAGAACTAGGCACTGCTCCTCCGTTCATCCAAACGTTATTATATCGCTGAGACAATCCTCTTACCATCACGAATTTATCGTCGATGAGGCTCACGCCTGGCACTCGGCGTATCACCTCACCCGCATTCGTATCCTGCGTTCTGGATATTTCCTGTGCCGAAACATTGCTCACGATGACGGGACTGTTTTTGGCCACCTGTATCATTGCCGCATCCGTATTACGCCTTTCTACTGCGGTAACGGTCACCTCCTTCAGCTGCTGTTCATCAGGTTGCAGCGCAATCACCTGGTCTGCGTCCTTCGCCTGAACCCCGTCAATTTTTTGAGTCTTATATCCTACATAGTTAATATATAGTGTATATGTCTTTTTTTTATCCAATCCATCGATCTGGAAGTTTCCGTCGATGTTGGTGATAGCCTTCACATTGGTTCCATCCACAGTGACGACTGCACCGATGAGTGTCTCTTTCGATTTCTGGTCGATTACCACACCCTTAATCTGTTGCGCCCACGTTGGCATGCTAGCCGCCGAGAGCAATCCTAATACAATAATTCCCCTTTTAGCATTCATAACCTATATCGTTTGATTACGGTTGCAAAGGTACGGCAGTATTATTACATCGCGATTGCGATGAGATTGAAAGGCATTGACGAAGCTGCGACAATGGTGTTACGGGCAGAAATCTGTTGCCTTTTTCGGGAATTTGAATCTTGAAAAATGGCATTAATACGTTGGTTTTGAGTGAAATGTATCTTTTTGCTATGCAAAACAGCAATTATTGTGATTTTTGTTTGGCTGTTAACGGATTTTATATTACCTTTGCATCTGAATACATATTTTATGTAAAACTTGTAATGGATAACGTTGTAATATATAAAATAGGTATATTCAAGATAAAGAGAGGAAAAGAGACGAGTATCATAAGAGATAATAATTATAAGAAGAGAAGATATATGAAAATGAAGGTTTTATTTGCTTCCCTGTTGCTGGCAGCTTCAGGGCAAGCGCTGGCACAGTCTTCCGGACAGGTTGGGGGACAGGTCTTCGATGAAAATGGAGACCCTGTAGTGGGTGCACAGATCATGGTGAAAGGTTCTAAAACCGGAACCGTGACCGACATTGATGGTAAGTTCAGCTTGCCGAGTGCTAAACAAGGAGAAACGATTGTAATCAGTTATCTTGGTATGGATTCACAGACCGTGAAGGCGGCATCGGGAATGAAGGTCAACATGCAGTCACAGGACCGTCAGCTCGATGAGGTCATCGTGGTGGCATACGGCGAGCAGAAGAAATCATCCTTCACGGGTTCTGCGGGTGTAGTGAAAGGCGACCTTCTGGAGAAAAAGCAGCTCACCAATGTGTTCAGCGGATTGCAGGGCGAGGTAGCCGGTGTGCAGATGACCAATACTTCCGGTTCGCCAACAGCCACTCCTTCTTTTGCCATCCGTGGCTTCAGTTCCATCAACGCCGGAACATCTCCGCTCATTATCGTGGATGGTGCTCCATACGATGGCGGATGGAACAACCTCAATCCTAACGATGTGGAGAGTGTCACCGTGTTGAAGGATGCGGCATCCAACGCCCTCTATGGTGCCCGTGGTGCCAATGGCGTTATCATGATTACCACCAAGAAGGGTAAGGCTGAGAAGGCTACCATCAGCTTCGAGGCTAAGTGGAGCGGCAACAGTCGTGCCACCATCGATTACGACCGCATCACCGACCCTGCCGAGTATTATGAAACCTATTACAAGGCTCTCTATAATTATAATGTACGCGATAAGGGCATGTCGGCTTTCGATGCGCATGTTGCTGCCAACGAAACCATGGGCAAGACAAGCGATAAGGGTGGATTGGGCTATGTGGTCTATGCCGTTCCTGAGGGACAGTATCTCATTGGAACCAACGGCCGCCTGAACCCGAATGCCACTCTGGGCAATCGTGTTTATAACAACGGCAAGTTCTATACCCTTACCCCTGACGACTGGGTGGATGAGGCTTTCCGCAATGCGCTGCGCCAGGAATACAACATGAGTATTACCGGTGGTAGCAACAAGATGACCTACTATGCTTCCCTGGGCTATCTGAAGAACGAGGGTATCGTATATAACTCTGATTTCGAGCGATATACAGCCCGTGCCAAGGCTGATTACCAGGCCAAGGACTGGCTGAAGGTGGGCACGAACATCAACTTTGCCCATACCGACCAGAACGATGTGAGCGATGGTAGCCAGACGGTTTTTGGTATCACTACCCGCTTTGCACCTATCTATCCGGTTTATCTGCGTGATGGCGAAGGCAACATCATGACCGATGAGAATGGCAAGATGTATGACTATGGTGATGGTGGAAATGGCGGTGCACACCGTCCTACGGGATTGGAACCTCTGAGAAACTTCCTGCAGACGGATAAGCTCAACGCCAACAAGACCTTTACCAATGTGTTCACCCTCCATGGTTTTGCTGATATCACCCCTATAGAGGGCTTGAAGCTGACCCTGAACGGCACCGTGACCGACAATGAGTGGAAGAATACCCAGACCACCCAGCCTTTCTATGGAAATACTGCAACGGTTTATCCGGGTGGATATGTATATAAGGCCGATTATCAGACCTATACTGTTAACTTCCAGCAGATAGCCAACTACAGCAGGCAGTTTGACAAGCACAGCTTTACCCTGATGCTGGGTCATGAGAACTATAAGTACATGTACAATTACCTGAGTGGCGACAAGGAGAAGATGTTCTCTTACTTCGGGGCACAGGAGCTGGATGGTGCCGTGAAGGTGATTTCCAACGGTAGCAACACCAGCAATTACAACACCGAGGGTTATTTCTCCCGACTGATGTACGATTACGATGGCAAGTATTTCCTGCAGGCATCTTACCGTAGAGACGCCTCATCCCGCTTCCATCCCGACCATCGCTGGGGTAACTTCTATTCCTTCGGCGGAGCCTGGATTCTGAGCAAGGAAAAATGGTTCCAGTCTTCCTGGATTGATATGCTGAAGCTGAAGGCTTCATGGGGTCAGCAGGGTAACGATGCTATCGGTGACTACCGATATACCGATACTTATTATCTCAGCAATTTCAATGGCGAGGTAAGTTTCGTGCAGAACACCGTGGGTAATCCGAATATTACCTGGGAGACCAACAGCAACTTCAATGCAGGTATCGAGTTTGAACTCCTCAAGAGCCGCATCACGGGTAGCATCGAGTACTTCAGTCGCAAGACCACCGATATGCTCTGCTTCGTATATGTGCCATTCTCAGGAGGTTATACCGGTTCTTATGACAATGTGGGTGATATGGTCAACCGCGGTGTGGAGGTAGATTTGCACTTTACGCCTATCCGCACCAAGGACCTCTCGTGGATGATCAACCTCAACGCCACCCACTACAAGAACAAGATTACGATGCTCAACGACGACAATAAGGGCAGTATGCTCGATGGACATCCAGGTTACGTAAGCGATCCTTACTTCTATGGCGAGGGTCTGCCTATGCACACCTTCCGCCTGAAGAAATATGCCGGAGTTACGGCAGATGGTGAGTCTTCCTGGTATGTGAAGGATGAGGCTACCGGCGAACTGACCACCACCACATCCAGCTCTACGGCATCCTATTTCAACTGTGGTACACCAGACCCAGACCTTTATGGAGGTTTCAGCAGCAACCTGGCATTCAAGGGCTTCGACTTCTCCATCACCTTCAACTACAGTCTGGGCGGCAAGGCCATCGACTACGGTTACAAGGCTTTGATGGGTAATCCATCTTCCGGCAACACCGGATTCTCCCTGCACAAGGATATCCTGAAGGCATGGTCAGAAACCAATACCAATTCTGATATCCCACGCTTCCAGTATGCCGTGAAGGATGTGGATACCAGTTCGGCCATCACTTCCGACCGCTTCCTGACGAATGCTTCCACGCTTACCCTGCAGAATATCAACCTGGGCTACACCTTCCCACGAAAATGGGTAAATAGTTTAGGATTGAGCAACCTGCGAGTATATGTATCGGGCGACAACCTCTACTATTGGAGCAAGCGCAAGGGCTTCGACCCTCGTGGCGGCTTCTGGGGTACTTCTTCTGAATCATCCTATGCGCAGGTTCGTTCCTTCACCGGAGGCATCTCTGTGCAGTTCTAAAGATACGACAAAAACAATAAGACATGAACAAAATGAAAAGAAATATCAATCATATCATCGCAGCGATGGGGATGGCACTGGGTGTGCTGAGCCTCAGCAGCTGTATAGAGGAAACCTATCCGAACAATCAGGCGGTGCCTGGGCAGATCAGTTCCTCAAGCAAGTCGTTGGAATATCTTGCCAACAGTCTTCCTTCTTTCCTCACCACCTGGAATACCTACGGCGGTAGCGACTATACCCAGGACTGGGGTTATCCTTGCCAGATGTACATGCGCGATTTGCTCTGCGAGGATTTCCCGATGAGCGACAATGGCTATAACTACTGGTCGTATACAGAGGATGGATCTTCTTTGCGCTACGCATATTATTATCCGTTCTACTATTACTATGCCTTCATCAAGAATGCCAATAATGTAATCTCCACCACCAAGAGTTCTGTGGAGGGTGGCAACAAGAGTGCATTGCCTTATCTGGGTCAGGGCTACGGCTATCGTGCCATGCTCTATCTCGACTTGTACCGACTCTATGAGTATCGCAAGACAGGTGTAGCTAGTCTGGATGATGCCGCTGACAAGGCTGGAGTATATGGACTCACGGTGCCTATTGTGAAGGAAACCACCAGCAAGACGGAACTGGGCAACAACCCTAGTGCGCCTTTCTACACCATGTACCGTTTCATTATGAACGACCTGAACCTGGCTGAGGAGGCGCTGGCTGATTACAGCCGAAGCAACAAGGCTTTCATGGACAAGAGTGTGATTTATGGTTTGAAGACCCGTCTGTGGCTTGCCATGGCATCCCGCTTTGAGCAGAGTGCCGACGACCTTGCCAAGCAGATTGAGGCCGATAAGAACGAAGATGGATATGGCAAGCTGGGCATCACTTCTGCCAACGACTGCTTTGCCAAGGCTGCTGAATATGCGCAGAAGGCCATCCATGCCGATACCTACAAGCCACTGACAGAAGCGGAGTGGTCGGATACCAATACGGGCTTCAACACTGCCAACGATTCCTGGATGTTCGGTACGCTGGTTAACAGCAAGGAGCAGATTAACACCTCAGAGTGGTACACCTTCTGGGGCTGGATGTGCTCGGAGGCAGCCTGGAGCATGGCTCAGTTTAACTCATACCGCTGCATCAGCAAGGCACTCTATGACAAGATTTCCGTGAGAGACTGGCGCCGCCAGAGTTGGGTAAATCCTGCTGATGCCGGAGAGAAAATCAATGCGGCTGGCAAGGACAGTGTGCCTGCGGGCTACAAGACCAAGATGACCGGTGAGCAGTGGGCCAAGCTTCCTCAGTATGCCAATATCAAGTTCCGTGCAGGTAGCGGCGGTATCACCAAGAACGACCTGGAGACCGGTCAGATTGCTTCGCTGCCGCTGATGCGTGTAGAGGAGATGTATTTCGATTATTTCGAGGCCATCGCTCACACCCAGGGTGTAGAGGTGGCAGCCCAGGCTTTGCAGGACTTCGTGAACACGTATCGTTACACCGACGGTTCCTACAAGTGCAAGGCAAAGACCATGGACGATTTCATCACAGCCCTGATGGTACAGCGCCGCATCGAACTGTGGGGTGAGGGCCTGGTGTTCTTCGATTACAAGCGTCTCAATCTCCCTATCAAGCGCCATTATGCAGGCAGCAACTACGAGCCAAGCTATCAGCTCAACTCTTATGCCGGCTATGTGGCACCTTGGATGAACTATATGATTCCTGAGGATGAGAAGGATAGAAACCCGGCAGTGGTGCTTGGTCCAAATCCATCTGGTGCCATCACGGCAGAGTAATTTATTTAAAAAGAACAAGAAAAATGAGAAAGTTACAACATTTATTATATATGCTGCTTGTGGGTATGGCTATCACTGCCTTCACTGCATGTAGCGACGATGATGATTATCAGCCTGCCCAGAAAGTGGCGGAGGATAATATGGGAGCCTACTTTGCTGCTGCCAATGCTGCCAGCGAGGTGCTTACTCCTGAGGAATATGCGGCTCGACCAACGGTTGATTTAAAGGTGAAGCGCCAGAACACCAAGGGCGATGTTTCCATCCCTGTGGTTGTGGATAAGGCTGATGCCGTGTTCAAGGTTCCTGCTGCTGTGGAGTTTAAGGATGGTGAAGCAGAGGCAACTCTTTCCGTAGCTTGTCCTGGTCTCCAGGCACTTCAGTCATATCAGTTTTCCATCCATCTGGATGAGGCTGCCACGAATCCTTATGTCAAGGTAGATGGTTCTCCGGTGTTCAGTTACACCGTGATGGTGGCCCGCTGGGTCAAGGTGGTGGAGAATGCCACCTTCATGTATCAGAGCGATATCTTCCCATCAGTCAAGTCAGATATCTATCAGTTGGAGGGTCAGAACAAGTTCTACATCGAGAACTATCTGGGTTCCGGTATCAACCTGGGCTTCTATATTATTCCGCAGGATGCCAACGGCACATGGACAGCTTCGGCATTCTCTGCTTCCGACAGAAGCACCTGGAAGGGTATCTTCATGCCAGCCGACCATTATATGAACGACCCTGATGGCGGTACTTACTGGTATCTGATGAAGGATGCTGATAACTATGAATATGCCAGCTGGACACCAGAGGGAGCTGACAAGGGCATCAGCTACATCAACTTCTATCTGGATACCACAAGCGATGACTATGCATCCATCGACATGAGTGGTTCAACCACATCATACGCCGGTTTCCAGACTCCTTATATTTATTATTCAGACGGCAACGAATCGGGCTATACCTATATATATATGTATTGGGACAGTACCAATATTCCAGCCGCAGAGTAATGAAACTTTTTAAAGAAAGAAAACGATGAAAAAGAATCAATCAATAATATGCAAGATGGGGATGCTGCTGATGGCAGCATTCCTCCTTGCCACAACCTTCACTGCCTGCAGCAGTGACGATGTGGTGAAGACGCAGTTGGAGACTCCTGCTGTTACCGAAGGAAGCAAGACGGTAAGTTCGCTGGCTTTCAACTGGCAGCCTGTGGCTGGCGCTTCCCAGTATGCCTACGAGCTTTACGATGCCGATGAAAAGGTAGTGCAGGGTGGTGTAACCGCTGCCACATCTGTAGTTACCACGGGCTTGAAGCCTAGCTGCACCTACACCCTGAAGGTATGGGCATATTCGCCTTTGAACAGCGACAAGACCACTTCGCCTATCGCAACCCTCAAGGCAACCACCAATGCCAAGACTCCGCTGGTTAAGCCTACTCCTACGGCTGAAACCGGTAATGGCGGTGTCACGATTTCATGGCCGGCAGTAGAGCATGCCGATTGCTACAAGTACAGTTATACGGTAGATGGCGAGGTGAAGACGGGTAGTGTGGAAACCAACAGTGTGACTCTTACCGACCTGCCTATCGGTGAATATACCATCCAGATTATCGCATCGAGCAATGATGAGAACTATGCAGATTCTGAGCCTATCTCGCTCACCTTCAAGCGTACCAAGAGTGAGCTTTGGCGAGCTGACGGTACTTATGCATCCGTAGCACTCGGCACCAGTTTCAAGGCAACCATCGTGGCATACGATGATGGAACCTATACCATCGATAAACCGTTTGGCGAGGAAGGCTATAGCATCAGCTTCACCGTTCCGGAGGGTTCTACCGAGATTGTTCCTGTGGGTACGGCAAGCAATGGCTATTATGCTTTCTATGTAAGCAGCCAGTATTATGTAAGTCTTTATACAGCTGGCGGTTATTCTGAGTTTGATGGTACCAAGGAAGAGGGTGATGTCTGGTTCTATTCTTACCTGAACGATTATGATGGCAACCAGGTAGGCGAAGGTGGTTACGATGAATTCACCTGGAGCGAGGGTGATGACATCCCTGAAGGCTGCAAGGAAGAAGTTCCTGCGCTTCTCACCACAACCTGGAATCAGTATGCACCTTATTATAATGCCACTCCATTAGATAATGGCAAACCATCGCTTACGGGCTGTGTGGCTACGGCTTTGGCTCAGATTATGAATTATTATCAGTATCCTGAAAAGTATGCCGATGGCACCAAGATTGATTGGAACCAGATGTTGCCTACTTACGAGGGTGTGGAATATACCGATGCTCAGGCAAATGCCGTGGCTCAGTTGATGGCTCATTGTGGAGAGGCAGTGAATACCACTTATGGTTCGGGCGTCAGCTCCGCCTATCCAAAAGAAGCAGCAACGGGGCTTCCTGCCAAGTTTGGTTACATTGTGAAGTATTACGGTTATCGTGATTATCCTAACGAGCAGGATGCCAAGCTCTGGAAGGAAGTGGTATTCCGCGAGTTGAGTGCCGGTCGCCCAGTGCTTTATGGAGGTACTTCTTATAAGAATGGTGAGGCAAACTATTTCTCTCATTCTTTCGTCATCGATGGTTATGACAAGCAGGGACGTGTGCATGTAAACTATGGCTATGGTGGCAAGGGCGATGGCTATTTCCCTATCGATAAGTTGCCGATGAAGTTTGATGGTTGGGATGAGACCTTTGATACCTATCAGACATTGGTAGTCATCCATCGTCCTCAGGATGGTGAGATTGATTATACTTTGCAGCCGCAGTAAAGCAAGTTTTTTGGAAAATGTAGATATATTATGGATTATCCCGATAGGCATGTTGTTGCCTATCGGGATGATTTTTCTGCCGAAGAAGCTATCATACAGATTGCTGAAAAGGGTTATATACTTTTCTTTAAATAACTAAAGATATTTAAATATTTAACCCTATATTTGGCGATAAATAAAGAAATAACTATATTTGCAGCATGATTACGGAATATGGTATAGAGGCAAAGTCTAATTCTGAGATTATATCTGAATTAGGAGGACGATTCAAGCAATATCGTCTGTTCAGCAATCTCACTCAGAAAGAGGTGGCTGTAAAGGCTGGTGTGAGCATTTTCACCATTAGCCAGTTTGAAAAAGGCGAAGCTAAGAACATAGGCTTTGGCACTATTCTTTCTCTGTTGAGAAGCATCGGATTCCTGCAGGAAGCAGAGAAACTCTTGCCGCCGCTGCCAATGTTGCCTAGCCAAGTGAAGAAAATGAATGAAAAGAAGGAAAGGGTAAGGCATGAAAGATAATGTTGTGCAGGTGAATCTCTGCCTGACCATTGGGGAAATGTGGTCTTCCAGAAATGGATGGAAGCCAATCATCTATTTTAAGGAAGAATAAGAAAAGAAAACGAAAAGATAATCCGAAACAGAAGCATTGGCAGCTATCTGTTTCGGATTTTTTGCAATGATTAATTTCCAACGCAGTTCTTCCTCAACCACATCCCGAAGAAGCGGTCGTAGATGATATAGCTGCCATTGTACTTGTAGATGAATTCTCTATTGATCAGCGTCTTGAGAGCAAGACTCACGCTGCTGGCAGCAGGCAAGTTGTGGCGGCTGATGAAATCCTGCGAAAGAATGGAGGTGACAGCCTTGTCCTGGGCAATGGCAGATAGAAGGGCAGCCTGATTGTCTGTAAGGGAATCGTAGTAATTCACGAATGCCACTTCCTGCTCGTTCACTAATTCTAGGGTTACATCATCAATTTCCGCTGTCGTAATCTCCTTATCGTTCTGATAGAGTCGGTTCAGAATATCCTGGATATACCAGGTTTGACCATCCACCTTATTATATAGATAGGCAAAGGTATCATGATCCATGGTCAGATTCCGGGTTCCCATCCATCTGTTGGCAAAACGATGATACTCATCCTGGTTGATGAGGGGAAGATTGAGAATTTGCGAACTCTGATAGAATGGTCGCTTTGCCGACAGGAACATGTCGGTCATCATGTGCTGCTTGCTGCCTGCAAAGATGAAATATACATTCGGCAAAAACTGGATATAAGAGCGCAGCAGAGCCTCTGTGCCATCTTCGGGATATTCGGCTATCTGCTGGAACTCGTCGATGGCAATATAGATTCGTTTCTCCGATTGTTTCAGATACTCGAAGATATGTTTGAGAGAATCCTCGCGCTGGCTTGGTGAAACCGTAATCGAGAACGTAGGGATTCCCTTCATTTCATCAAACGACATCGTAGGCTTGTAGCCGGCAAAGAAAGTGGTAATCTTGCGCATGGCAGTTTGCGAGAAAGTATCAACCTTCCCGATAACCGTCTTTGCCAATAATTGGATGAATTGGCTCAGATTTCTTGTGGCATTGATGTCGAGATAGAAACAATGCGTCTCAGGCTCCTGCTTGCTGATGTTCTCAAAGACATGGTGTATGAGTCCCGTCTTTCCGATGCGTCGAGGAGAGATGAGGACGATGTTGCGCTCATTCTGCAAAGCCTTCATGATGACTTCCGTCTCTTTCTTGCGGTCGCAGAAGTATTCTGCTCCCTTATATCCGTAGATAACAAATGGATTATTCAGCTGTTCCATAATGTTTTATATCTATTCCATGTTTTGTGTTACATGTTTTATGTAATGCAAAGATACGACTTTTTTATGTAACTATCGCCACTTCTTTTCCTAATAATTTTTAAAACTTGCATTTTGCCTGTTTTTACTCCTTTATTTCTTTCATGTTTGCAGGATTATAGGGAGTCAACTGCTGCATCTCCTGCTCTGTTGCTTCAGGCAAGGAAGGTATCTTGTTTCTGATGCAGAAATCGGTAATGGCGGCAGCTGATTCTTTGGGAGTAGAAGAATCCGGTTTGATGGATTGCTTCTTTTCTACATACTCCTTTTCCGTGATATATAGCTCGGTAATCACATGGATGAGTTGCTGCTGCTTGTCTTTCTTATGAGAGAAAAGATAGCTGTTGTCTGATTTCTGGAAGAGCAGGTTCTTGAAGGAATAGTAATCTTCAGGACTTATCTGATAGGCTTCCACCACATGGTCGTAGATATCTGTCTGGGTATAACCGAAAAGCTGGTGCGTCAGATTCTTGTAGGTAGGAAGCTGGTTGATTTCTATCTGACAGATATTCCGGCTGCTGTCCGTTTGAATACTGCCTATTGTCTGCTGATTAAGCTGAATGAGTTGAGTACCCAGAGAATCTTTCAGCTGATATTTCTTTCGATATTGCTCAATAAGTGTCTTCTCTTCCGGCCAAGGTCGGAAGGTTCCTTCGTCGCTGACCATGAATGCTCGCTTTTTGTCTTCGGAAACAAGTCGGCTGTTGTGAAGATTTCTTTTGGAATAGGCATTGAGATCCGTCTTTCCATTCTTCAGGTTGATGTAATACTCCACGATGCCGTCGTTGAAGTATTTCATCACAGAGTCGTTGGTCTGGTAACTGCGATAATATCCCTTAAGTCTGATGAAGTGAGGACGATTCCCTGTTACGTTCACATCTTCCAGTTTCTGTATTTTTGTGATATGTCCAGGCATCTTCTCTTCCTTGTTCTGCGCCATGAGGCAGGTAGGAAGGAAGAGGAGAAGCCAAAGCTGATATTTCAAATAATGATGTTGTTTCATATTGACGATGCTTTAAAAAACTACTTAATGATGTGCAAAAGTAAGAATAATCAGTTAGATGCGCAAAGAAAATCAGTTATTATTAGGTTAAAACTGTAAGTTAGTAAACGATTTCATACAATTATAATAAGGAATCGTGTGGTTATTGCTTTTCTTTTTGTATCTTTGCAGCCGTTTGGCAATTGTGGGTACCAAATCATACATAAAGGAAAAATATCTAATAATAAATAAAAAGTAATGACTACACTTACAATTTCTATTATTGTCGTTTTCGTGCTCGGCTATGCACTCATAGCTACCGAAAGCTTGACTAAGGTAAACAAGGCAGCGATAGCCCTGTTGATGTTGGTAGGTTGTTGGACCCTCTACATGGTGGATCCAATGCAGTATCTCCAGTTGATGCACCCTGATTATACAGGCGGTGCTGCTGGAATGGTGGAGAAGGTGACCGGAATCATCCAGGAACATCTGGGCGATACTGCCACAACACTCTTCTTCCTGATGGGTGCGATGACCATCGTGGAAATCGTTGACCAGAACGGTGGATTCAACTGGGTTCGCAAGGTGATGAAGACCAAGTCGAAGCGTGCGCTCCTCTGGCGTATCGCTATCCTTACCTTCTTCCTCTCTGCAATCCTCGACAATCTGACCACCAGTATCGTGATGATCATGATTCTCCGAAAGCTCGTCACCGACCATAAGGATCGCATGGTTTATGCATCCCTCGTCATCATCGCAGCCAATTCGGGTGGTGCTTTCTCTCCAATCGGCGACGTTACCACCATCATGCTCTGGAACAAGGGATTGATTACTGCAGCCGGCGTTATCGCTGAAATCTTCATCCCATCTGTAGTTTCCATGGTGATTCCTGCCCTCATCCTTCAGACCATGTTGAAGGGCGAACTCGTGATGCCTGAGGTTTCTGCCCAGCAGAATGCATCGGTCAGCGATTTCACCGAAGGTCAGCGCAAGGCAGTGTTCTGGTTGGGAGTAGGCGGTTTGATCTTCGTTCCTATCTTCAAGAGTATCACCCACTTGCCTCCATTCGTAGGAATCCTTCTGGTATTGGGCGTTCTCTGGACTGCTACCGAAGTTTTCTATCGCGGTTTGCATCGTGGAGCTGATGCCGAGGGCACTCAGAAGCGAGTAACCAAGTTGCTTTCTCGTGTTGATATGAGTACCATCCTCTTCTTCCTCGGTATCCTGATGGCAGTATCCTGCCTGGCTGAGATTGGTGTGTTGACTGCTTTGGGTCAGGGCTTGAACGTCGTGTTCGATGGCAACCACTACCTCGTAACTGGTATCATCGGTGTGCTTTCAAGTATTGTTGACAATGTGCCTCTGGTAGCCGGATGTATGGGAATGTATCCTGTGGCAGCCGCTGGTGATATGGCTGTGGATGGTGTCTTCTGGCAGTTGCTGGCCTACTGTGCCGGAGTAGGTGGTTCAATGCTGATTATCGGTAGTGCCGCAGGTGTGGTAGTAATGGGCTTGGAGAAGATTACCTTCGGTTGGTATATGAAGCATATCTCCTGGATTGCTTTTGTAGGTTACATCGCAGGTATCGTTTGCTACTGGTTCATCCGTACCTTCCTTTATGCAATCTAAAGGATAAATGTTTTCTCTTACGTGAAAAAGTTTTTTTGAGAAAAAAGTCTCAAAGTCTCATTTTCTATTGAAAATATCGACTTAAAGACTTGATAGATAATAAGATAAAGAGAATGAGACTTCTCGTTTTTGATGCCGAGAAGTCTCATTAAAGTCTCATAGAAGTATCATTATTTCACTTTTTCTTTACAAGATACTTCATTCCATCTGCAAATCTCTTATGTTTTAACTCACTCATATTCGCCAGTTTTCTGCCGAATCCCATCAAACTGTTCACCTTGAGCGATGAACCAATCTGCTTTTTCAGATAGTCGAAAATCTCGGCAGCAGTCAGATATTCCCCCTCTTTCTCATCATCAACCAAATCAAAATAGAGCTGGAAATACTGGTCTATCGGCTCAACCACCTCAAACTGGTAGTTGTTCTTCATGATCAACTTCACCTGTTCCGCATCAAAATAACTCTTCTCGCCATTGCGCAAAGCAGTCAGCGCCTGGGCGAAAAGCTGCTGATAGTTTGGACGCACACTCACGTCGATAGGTCCCGTCAGTTCCACGCCTATAAACCTTCTGTTGCCGGATGGATCGGTGAGAATATCCTTCATGTTGCTCGTGGCGATAAACGAGGCGAGACGAGGAAATTCCATGACATGACTGCCATACGGAGGCTTGTATTTCAGCGTAGGCAACTGGATGAGATTCTTCAGGAATCCCTGCTGCACCTGTGGCGAAATCTGGTTGAACTCATCAAGATTGATGACCATAAACTGCGCCATCGCCTGATAAACCTGACGTTTTTCTGACAGGACCAGATTGTCACTATATCCCCACTGCAGTTCCGGCGGCAACAGTCGGCGACAGAAAGTACTCTTGTTGTAACCCTGCTTGGAAATTAGAAGCGGAGCCACCGAGTTGCCATACTGGCGATGGGTAAAGCCGCGCCACTGGTCAACCATGCCCAGAAACCAGGTGTAGAACCAGTCTTCCCAGTAAGGATTGTTGGTAGGAACCGTACGAGCCAAGGCACGGATATGGTCCTTCCCATCCCATTTATCGTAGCATTGGAAGAGATATTCATCTATCGGATTATAATTCTTGATGTAGTCAGACTCCAGAAAATTTCTGACATCCTTGATGCTCACTCGGATATCAGCGAGTTGCACCTCCAGCGTCATGCGCTTCTGCACTCTCGGATCCACAGGTTGGAAACCATACCAACCCTTCTCCTTCGGCATGTATTCCACGAATTTCATCACCGTGTTGTATCTGAAATCATATCTTCTTTTCAGCAGCTGCATCATGTTCACGATATTCTCGCGAACGCTGTTCTTGTCAACTTTCTTTTCCTCTTCCGGAGTATCGGAACCAGGAATCGACTGCTGAACATTATCCATATTTGGAGCTGGGCTTTGAGAACGTGCATTACTGTCAATCTTCATCGCCATCGCCTTATTGTTGAAATAAGGTTTCGCATCGAGCGTCATCATAAAACTGTTGTGCATCGAAGGCTCAAAAGAAAGGTTGGAGCCCGCTTCAATAGAAGGCTTCGGACCGTCTGTGAGCACCGAAGCCTTGGCAATCGCCTGATATACAGGTAGAATCTGCTGGTAAGCGATGCGGTAAAGTCGTTCGGCATCCGCTTCGCTGGTAGGCAGCGAATCCGTTTCGTTGCTGTATTTCACCAATACGATAACCGACTTTCCGTCAGCACCTTCCAGCGCAGCAAAGGTAGAAGGCAGCATGGCAACCGAGCGTTTCACGCCCTCCACGCCGTCCACATCCGTGATGTTTCCGAATTTCAGCAGCAGGATACCGTTGCAAGCCTTCATCTTCAGGTTGTTGTTTTCGTCTTTGGCGAATTCTGCAGCGGGATAGATGTGCATCCATGTTGGCATATCCTTGTAATATTCGTAGCCGCTTTCCATATAGGTCACGTATTCGCGGAAATGGGTAACAGTATTCTTGCTGTCATCCTTGGCGATGCGCTCCAGCAATTTCTCCATCGTCTTGTTGCTGACGAGGAGCTGCTTCTTGTTGTTTGTATGAACTATAGTTATCTTCATTGAATATATTTATTAAGATGGTTAATTGTCAATCTATTAGCTATTAACTATAAACTGTTAACTATAAACTCTTTCTTGTGTTGCCCAAAGTTTGGTTCGTAAATTGGGCACTTGTTGCCCGCTGTGCGGGCAATGACTGCCCGTCACTTGTTTGACTTTTCCTGATTTCAGTAGACACTTTTTTACTTTATAAACTAGAAAGGTAGA
>OLVV01000083.1_pt1 | contig 64746 bp, 56 predicted proteins | sample 1673581 | NCBI WGS metagenome assembly OLVV01 (sample SAMEA103958116, study PRJEB25191) | human gut metagenome | biome: human-associated habitat [ENVO:00009003]; feature: intestine environment [ENVO:2100002]; material: feces | place: Germany | collected 2013/2015
ACGGATGAACTCCTCGGTAAGCTCATTCATGGACATATCGCTGCGCTTGTACTGAAATTTGATGAACTCGGCAACGTACTTTCTTACCGTCAGATACTTGCGGTAGGTTCGGACAGCTCGGTCTTTTCCCACGCGTTGGGCAAAGGCTGCGTTCTCCTTGTCAAAAGCTCTGAGTAATGTCTCATACTCCGTACCTATGCCTTGATATGCGTTTCTCACCATTTCAGCGGTAACGAACGCCTCACGGTCGGAAAGCCGTTGGTAATGCTTAGCGATTTGAGCCTTGATGTTATCAAGCGCAAAGTTCACCTCATTGGCTTCCTTGCTTCTGCCTTTGGCTCTGTTGCCCTTGGCATCCCATATCGCCTTGGTCACGCTCAGCTTGCAACTGAACTGTGCGATAGTTCCGTTGATTGTCACACGTCCCATGATAGGGACAATTCCGTTTCTCTCCTTGCTTCCGTTTACATAGAAGACTGTCTTGAATGTACTTCTCATAATTCCTTGCTTTTTGTTCTGTGCAAAATTAAATCATGAGAGTTGCATGGCAAATTCACAACCTGTGCAGAATTGAGAAGTAAAAACCGAAGCCGTTAAAAATGCTTATTAGAGCGTTTCTTTGAGGTAATGACTTGAAAGCGTTTCTACTTCTCAAATCCGCCATTTTCGCATTTCCTCACGAATGCCACAAAAAGCCAACAACTGCCACAACCACTTGAAACTCAAAACAAAAGCCCAAATCTGCTATTTTTTGCTTTTTTAGTCATTCTTTTTCCGAAGAAAATAGCAGAATCTGAAAAAAAATGCGTAACTTTGCAGCCGCAAATAAATGAATATCAATAATTAATAGAAAATAAAGGAGAAAATATGGCATATTTGTTTTCATCAGAATCAGTTTCTGAAGGACATCCAGATAAAGTATCTGATCAGATTTCAGACGCATTGCTAGACCAGTTCCTGGCATACGATGACCATTCACACTGTGCAATTGAGACTTTTTGTACTACTGGTCAGGTTGTCATCATGGGCGAGGTGCGTTCTAATGTATACGTAGACTTGCAGACTATAGCACGCAAGACCATCAAGAAGATTGGTTATACCAAGAGCGAATATCAGTTCGATGGTGATTCTTGCGGTATTCTTACTGCTATTCATGAGCAGAGTGATGACATCAACCGTGGCGTAAGTCGTGAGGAAGATGAGAATCAGGGTGCTGGTGACCAGGGTATGATGTTCGGTTATGCTACTAATGAAACCGAAAACTACATGCCTGTATCACTTGACCTGGCACAGCTCATCATGCGAGTACTTGCTGATATTCGTAAGGAAGGCAAGGTGATGACTTATCTTCGCCCAGACTCAAAGAGTCAGGTGACTATCGAGTACTCTGATGATAATATTCCACAGCGTATCGATACCATCGTCGTTTCTACCCAGCATGATGATTTCATCAAGAAGCCAAATGGTGAGGACGATGACGAGGCTATGCTGGCAAAGATTCGTGAGGATGTACTCAATATCTTGATTCCACGTGTCAAGACTCACTTGAGCGACAAGGTTTTGGCTCTCTTCAACGATGATATCAAATATTTTGTAAACCCAACCGGTAAGTTCGTTATTGGTGGCCCTCATGGAGATACAGGTCTTACAGGTCGTAAGATTATCGTAGATACCTATGGCGGTAAGGGTGCTCATGGTGGTGGTGCCTTCTCAGGTAAGGACTCTAGTAAGGTAGACCGTTCTGCTGCTTATGCAGCTCGTTATATCGCCAAGAATATGGTAGCTGCTGGGGTTGCAGACGAAATGTTGGTACAGGTAAGTTATGCTATCGGCGTGGCAGAACCAGTAAGCATCTATGTGAATACTTATGGTAGAAGTCATGTGAATATGACTGATGGAGAAATTGCAACGAAGATTGCTGAGATGTTCGACCTCCGTCCAAAGGCTATTGAGCGCCAATTGAAATTGCGCCAGCCAATGTTCTTTGAGACTGCTGCTTATGGTCACATGGGACGTAAGAACGAAGTTGTAGAGAAAACCTTTACCAGCCGTTACCATGAGGCAAAGACCATGAAGGTTGAACTCTTCACATGGGAGAAACTTGACAAGGTAAACGAAATAAAGAAAGCATTCGGACTATAAGGAAAGGATAAATATAAAGAATGGTGCAACAAGCAGATTCGATATTGACAGCAGAAACAGCACTTGAGGCTGCAGAACAGCAGCAGGTGCTGAAGCAACATGGCAGCCAACTCACACCCAAACAGGTGTTGAGTTGGCTGCCAAAGAATGCAACCCCTGCTCAGCAAGATTCAATGATACGCGCGCACATTAAACCTAGTCAAATACACTGGAGCGAAATGCCCGACACGTTGCATCTACCAGGACATAAACCAGGAAAGAGTTTTCGAGATGTCAGTTTACCACAGTATTATCGCGAATCATTCTTTTCTAAGGATTCATTGTTTCACCCAGAACTGAAAGGTGGCCGATTAGGTGTTGCGGGAGATCCTGTACCCTATACGGTGGCAGGAGATAATTTCATTACCTCGCTCTTGTTGCTCTGTTTTGTGATGGCTTGTGTGGCATTCGCTAAAACCAAGCAACTCATTCTGCGGCAGGCAAAGACTTTCTTCCGTACCCCATCGTTGGGAACAACTGAGATATCGGAGACAAGTAATGAAATCAGATTCCAGTTCTTCTTCGTATTGCAGACGTGTCTCCTGATAGCTATAGGATATTTCATCTATTCCAAGGCTTCTATCAGCGATACTTTTACCATCGAGCAATATCAGGTGATAAGTATATATGCGGGATGCGTGGGAGGATATTTCCTAATGAAGGCAATCCTCTATAGCATATCGGGTTGGGTGTTCTTTGATAAGAAAAAAAATGTACAATGGCTTAAGGCTTACCTCTTTCTGATATCCTGTGAAGGGGTGGCTTTGTTCCCTATGGTGATGCTGCTGTCGTATTTCGATTTTTCGCTTCAGGTGGCGGTCATTTATACGCTAGTAGTACTAGGAATAGTTAAAATATTATCGTTTTACAAGACATATCTAATCTTTTTTAAAAGAAATGGTGTGTTTTTGCAAATATTTTTGTACTTTTGTGCCCTCGAAGTGGTACCGTTGTTTGCCCTATGGGGTGGACTCGTATTGATAAGTCATTATCTGAAAATAAACTTTTAAGACAAAATGGTAAAGAAGATTTTAGTTTCTCAACCCAAACCAGCAAGTGAGAAGTCTCCTTATTTTGATATTGAAAAGGAATTCGGCGTGGAATGTGTTTTCCGCCCATTCTTTAAGGTTGAGGGACTTACAGCTAAGGAATTCCGTCAGCAGAAGATTAATCTGTTAGACTATACTGCCGTGGTATTTACTTCACGCCATGCAGTAGACAACTATTTTAAGTTGGCAAAAGAAATGCGCATTACCATCCCTGAAGACATGAAATACTTTTGTGTCATCGAGACGATTGCGCTCTACATCCAGAAGTACGTGCAGTATCGTAAGCGCAAGGTTTTCTTTGGCGATACAGGTAAGATTGACGGTTTGATGGCACAGATGGCTCGTCATAAGACCGAAAAGTATCTTGTTCCATTGAGCTGCGTTCATAATGATGATATCAAGGACTTGCTTGATGAGAAGAAGTTGAAGCACACAGAGTGTGTGATGTATCGTACTGTAAGTAATGATTTTACTGAAGAGGAGATAAAGAACTTCGACTATGACATGATGGTTTTCTTCAGTCCAACAGGTGTAAAGGCCCTCAAGAAGAATTTCCCTAAGTTTGAACAGGGCAATATAGCCTTGGCTGCTTTTGGACCAGCTACAGCCAAGACTGTGGCAGATGAAAATCTCCGTCTTGACTTGGAAGCTCCTACCAAGGAATTCCCTTCTATGACAGGAGCGCTGAAGGATTATCTGAAACGTCATAATAAATAGATTATTAGAGAATTGTAAATATGTCGGATCAAGGAATATACACATTTGGAAAAAACGAGCATCTATGCAAGCATCTGCTGATAGATTTGCTCTTTAAGGGACATGCCAAGGCTATGACGGCATGGCCTATACGAATGGTATATTTACTGGTAGACAAAAAGGAAGAGCAGGAGCAGTCGGTGCAGGTACTGATCAGTGTTTCCAAACGCTTTTTTAAGCGAGCTGTTAAACGTAATAGAGTGAAGCGACAAATTCGTGAGGCTTTCCGCTATAACAAGATGGCTTTGGAAGAACAGATGAAGGAACTGTCGGGTAAGCAATTGCTTGTGGCTTTCATTTGGCAAGATGGAAAATTGCATGAATCGGCTGAAATCAATGCCAAGATGCATCAGCAGATGAAGCGATTGGTTGAGAAATTGCAAAATGAAACGGGAGTGAAGAAATCATCTTGTGCTGAGCTTGGTTTATGAGAAAGTTGTTGCATTCTTTAATGCTTGGTATTAAAAAAGCATTGATGTGGGGATTGTTGCTACCAATCATCTTCTATCAGAAGTGCATAACCCCTTATACGCCACCATCGTGCCGCTTTCAGCCCACTTGCTCAGAATATGCGAGACAAGCCATTCTGAAGCATGGTCCTTTCAAAGGACTTGCTTTGGCTATATGGCGTATCTTAAGATGCAACCCTTGGGGTGGTTCGGGCTATGACCCCGTGCCGTAAGTTTCCGACTGTATCGTTGGGCCCCATATACATATTATATAATATATAAAGAAATCACATTCGATGGCAAAAAATTTTGTTGAAGAATTGAAATGGCGTGGTATGCTGGCGCAGATTATGCCAGGTACTGAGGAATACCTTAACACCCACATGGTGTCTGCCTATCTCGGAACAGACCCTACTGCAGACTCTCTGCACATCGGTCACCTTTGCGGTATCATGATGTTGCGTCACTTGCAGCGTTGTGGTCACAAACCTTATCTCCTCGTTGGAGGTGCTACAGGTATGATTGGCGACCCTTCTGGCAAAAGCCAGGAGCGTAATCTTCTCGACTCTGAGACTCTCTATCATAACCAGGAAGCTATCAAAAAACAGGTGGCTAAGTTCCTTGATTTTGATGGTAATGAGCCTAACAAGGCTGAGTTGGTAAACAACTACGACTGGATGAAGGACTTCACCTTCCTCGACTTCGCTCGTGTGGTAGGTAAGCACATTACTGTTAACTATATGATGGCGAAGGATAGCGTGCAGAAGCGTTTGAATGGTGAGGCTCGTGACGGTTTGTCTTTCACAGAGTTCACTTATCAGTTGCTTCAGGGCTACGACTTCCTCTATCAGTATGAGAAGTATGGCGTGCGCCTCCAGTTGGGAGGTAACGACCAGTGGGGTAACATGACTACCGGTACAGAGCTGATTCACCGTACATTGGGTAACGACGCAGAGTGCTTCTGCCTCACTTGCCCATTGATTACCAAGGCAGACGGCAAGAAGTTCGGTAAGACAGAGAGCGGTAACATCTGGTTGGATCGCAACCGTACTACTCCTTATGCTTTCTACCAGTTCTGGTTGAACGTAAGCGATGACGACGCTGAGAAGTATATCAAGATCTTTACCGACCTTGATAAGGAGACTATAGATGCCCTCGTAGAGGAGCACAAGCAGGATCCAGGTCGCCGTGTACTCCAGAAGCGTCTGGCTGAGGAGGTTACCGTGATGGTTCACTCTCAGGAGGACTTGGATATGGCTATCGCAGCCAGCAACATCCTCTTCGGTAAGGCTACCAAGGAGAACTTGGCACAGCTCGATGAGGCTACATTGAACGATGTTTTCGCTAATGTTCCTCACTACGACCTCGACAAGAACTTGCTCGGTGGTACAGCTGTTGACCTCTTCAACCAGGAAGGTATGCAGATCTTCCCAAGTAAGAGCGAGATGCGCAAGCTCGTTAAGGGTGGTGGCGTTTCACTCAACAAGGAGAAACTCGCAGCTTTCGACCAGGTAATCACTGCTGATGATCTGATTGACGGCAAGTATCTTTTGGTTCAGAAAGGTAAGAAGAACTACTTCTTGATTACCGTTAAGTAATCGTTAAAAGTATTGAAAATATTTGGTAGTGGAGAAAAATTCCACTACCTTTGTAGCCGATTTGCTTGTCCTATGGTGTAATGGTAGCACTACAGTTTTTGGTTCTGTCAGTGGTGGTTCGAATCCGCCTGGGACAACAGGTCATGAATAACCCTTCAAGTCTTTGCGGATTTGGAGGGTTATTTTGTTATATAAGAGTTTAGTTTAGGTAGAAAAGGTTTATGCAAGAGATAGACTTGATATTTCAGCAACATTATCGTTCACTATGTCTTTATGCCACTCATTATCTGCATGATATCGATGAGGCTGAAGATGTAGTGCAGGATTGTTTTGTGAAATTGATAAGCAGGAGCATCATGCCGGAAAACATCAAGGCTTTCTTATATACCTCTGTGCGCAATGCCTGCATCGACCGGTTGCGCCGCCAGTCTCCGATAGATACGGAGATTTCTCCTTCTGACTTGAGCGGCACAATCTCTGATAATCAGGCGCAGGAAAGTTCTTTCCGGGAGGCAGAACTGTGGACGGCTATCGAGCTATTACCCGAACGATGCAGGGAAATCTTCCTGATGAGCAAGCGTGATGGCATGACTTATCGGGAGATTGCCGAGGAACTGGACCTGTCGGAAAAGACCGTAGAACATCAGATTTCCAAGGCTTTAAAGAACTTGCGAGGCAAAAAAGAGGATTTTCTTGCAGATTTTTTCTATATTTTACCTTTCATCCATGGGGGTATTCTGTAATTCTTGCGTTATAGCAATAAAAGAATGAATAAAAGTACAGTTATGAAAGGTAAAGAGATTATTTTTGCGCTCTCAATTCTAGCCTTGCCAGCTCCAACGTTGGCAGGCACGCCGAAGATGATGGTGGAAGCCCAGGCTGCTACCACCATCCGTCAGCAGATGGATTGGCTGCACCGCATCAGGAAAATCAACTTCGTCTATGATTCATCGCTTGATGGGGAATTGAACATCAAGTATCATGGACCAGACATCCAGCATCTTTCGGTGAAGAAGGCACTGAAGGTGCTTTTCGGGAAAACTCATATTCTATATAATATCAATGCGAACTATGTGATATTGAAGCGAAAACCCATACAACAAATATCTACATCTTACACGAATATCAATCACAAGGTTCAGCAGGTTCAGCGTCGCCACACTCTCAGCGGATACGTCCGTGACGAGAGTGGCGAATCGCTGATCAATGCCACCATCTATGATCTGACGGATGGCATCGGTACTACATCCAATGAATATGGTTTCTTTTCGCTTACCCTGCCCGAGGGCGAGCACCAGCTCCGCTTTTCGTATGTGGGCTATGCCGACAAGGTGGAGAAAGTGAATCTCTCGAAAGATATGCATCATAATATGGCGCTCCGTGTTGATGCTAAATTGCCTGAGGTGGTGGTAGATGGCGATTTGAACTCTCCGCTTCTTACCACGCAAACCGGTAAGCGCTCCTTTTCGAACAAGGATATTAAAACCGAGTTCGCCCTGATGTCTTCGCCTGATGTGGTGAAAACCCTGCAGCGCGTGAGTGGAGTGGCAGAAGGACAGGAGTTGGCAAGCGGACTCTATGTGCATGGTGGTAATGGCGACGAGAATCTTTATCTGATAGATGGTACTCCGCTTTATGATACGAATCATGCGCTGGGTCTTTTCTCCAGTTTCAATGCCGATGTGGTGAAGAACGTGGATTTCTACAAGAGTGGCTTTCCTGCACGATATGGTGGAAGATTGTCGTCGGTGGTGGATGTGCGTACTGCCGATGGAAACATGAATCAGTTTCATGGGGCTTATCGTATTGGTCTGCTTGATGCCAGTGTGCAGTTTGAGGGACCTATCCAGAAAGGCAAGACCTCTTATAATATAGGTATGCGCCGTTCCTGGTTGGATCTGCTGTCCCGTCCCTTGACCAAGGCTTTCTCTGAGCCAGACGATAAACTCTCGATAGGTTATTACTTTATGGATTTGAATGCCAAGGTAACCCATCGGTTCAGCGACCGTTCGAAGATAGACTTGAGCATCTATCACGGAAAAGACAGTTGGGACGTGAAGGATGATTATGATGATAGTAAGGCGGATGGGTATCAACCCAACCAAATCTATGACAAGGATTTGATGAAGTCGCAGCTGGATTGGGGAAACTTTAATGTAGCACTCAACTGGAACTACCTGTTCTCTCCGAAGCTCTTCTCAAACATTACTGCGGTGTATTCCCATAATCGTTCCAAGTTGTATTCCTTGGATGATGATCGCTACATCAGTCCATCGGGAGAGAATGCCACTTCTGTCACTCACTTGGAGCATGGTTATACCTCAACGATTAATGATGCGGGCTATCGTCTGGCATTCGATTACCGTCCGAACCCTCGTCATCATTTCCGTTTTGGAAGCGACTATACGATGCATCTCTTTCGCCCCCAGACAGCTATGCAATTGGATTATACTGGATATGAGGGAAATGCATCAGCCCAAGTTGATACCATCCGAATGAATAGTAGTAATCGTCATGTGGCGCATGAGTGGACGGCATACGCAGAGGATGAAATCAATATCAACCGCAACTGGAGTATGAATGTTGGCTTCAATATGGCCCTTTTTCATATCAGTAATAAGAACTTCTTGAATATCGACCCACGTTTTGCCCTGAAATATCAACTGAGCAATGAGGTGTCGCTGAAGGCTTCCTTTACTCAGATGACCCAGTATGTGCATAAGGTCTCTAACAGCTACTTGTCCTTGCCTACAGATTATTGGGTACCGACTACCCGAAATCTGAAGCCAATGCGTTCTTATCAGTTTGCGGCAGGAATCTATGCCCAGCCCAACCGCCATTGGCTTCTGTCGCTCGAAGGGTATTACAAGTTGTCCAAGCATCTGCTTCAATACAGCAGTTGGGTAGGCATAGAGCCGCCTGCTGAGCATTGGGATTCGCAAGTGATGGATGGCAAGGGGCTCTTCTATGGCGTTGAGGCTGATGCCACTTATCGCACCAATCATCTGACTTTGAGTGGTTCTTATACGCTCTCTTGGAACAAGCGAAAGTATGATGACTTCTATAAGGATTGGTATTACGACAAGTTTGACAACCGTCATAAGTTGAATCTGTCCTTGCGGTATGCGTTTAACAAGAAAGTGAGTTGCTTTGCGGTCTGGAACTATCATACGGGCAATCATGCCACGGTGCCAACCCAGTTGGCGGCATTGCCAAGCTTGCCAGATCAAGAAGGCAAGTATTACGGGAATTGGTGGAATTCCGCCTCTTATGTCTATGCCATCCCCAATAATTTGACGCTTCCAGCTTATCATCGCTTGGACTTGGGATTCGATTTCCGTCATGTCACCAAGCATGGACATGAGCGCATTTGGAATTTGAGCATCTATAATGCTTATTGCCATCTCAACTCGATGTACGTCAAGGTGGACTATAATGAGGTTACGCAGCAGTTTGAGGCGAAAAACAAGGGATTTATTCCAATAATACCTTCATTTAGCTATACTATCAAGTTTTAAAACAAAAGAAATTTCATTGTATATGAATACAAATCATAGAAGAATAAAAATCAATGTAAGTTGGAGATGGGGACTGTTCTTCTTTTTGATGAGCGTGGTCTTTTCTTCTTGCATAGATGATTTTGATGTAAAGAAGCTGCAAGATACTCCCCGATTGGTACTTTATTGTTTTCCTACGGAGAGAGACACCACACTTATTGTTGTAACGAAAAGCTTGCCCGTTTCTTCGTTCAAAGGAGATATAGATACCCAATCACGCTTGCCCGTGGATGCAAGTGTCGTATATAAGGTAAATGGGATGCCACAGGAGGTGAAACGTATCGAAAACATAAAGGAAGCGCAGTCCTTTTCTCAAGTTTCCGATAGTTGGTTTCTTTCTACTCTAATAGGACAGTATTATGCCGTAGGAAAGCAGAAGGCTGGAGATAAGATTGAGGTCCAGGTGTCGGCAGATGGTCTCTCCGAGGTTTCTGCTTCGACTTCCATTCCTGAGAAGGTTGATGTAAATATAGGTGACATCCATTTGCAAGAGAAATCGTCGGATCATGATGTTTATTTCTCGGTAGATAAGTTGGAAGCGACTTTTAGTGACCCTGCTTCAACCACGGATTATTATTCTGTGAAGGTAACTCGCAAGCAGAAATATGGAAACTTGAAAGGTGTTCCCAAAGAAGGCAATAGATGGCAACATGATGTTTATGTTAATAATTACCAAGATTATCTTAATTATTTGGGTAGGGAGGATGAATATGAATGGTGTTTTGATAGTTTGGCATCAAATATCGTTTGGCCTGAGATGGTGACCACCAGTGAGCCATTGATTAACAAGAAGTCAGAGTTGGATAATGATTTCGGCTTTGACGAATACAAATACTTTGATGATGTTTATATCTTCAATGACCGGACGATAAATGGACAGACCTATACGATGCATTTGGAAGTGAACAGTAATGATTCTTATTGGCACACGTATGATGGTTGGGACCGTTTGTTTGGCTTTACTTATAATGTACAACTTTGCAAGGTTACTCCAGAGTACTATCGCTTCTTGAAGAGCATTAACGATGCGCAGAGCAATAGTTGGGCGGACGCTGGATTGATGCAGGTGACACCTACTTATTCGAACGTAAAAGGTGGTTTCGGTGTAGTGGCAGGATTTAATGTCTGTGAAGCTTCGAAGTATATCGCTCCATTGCCATCGGCACCATCGGATAATCAAGGCGGAATATATACCAAATAAAAAAAGTGAGGAGTATGAAAAGAAGTCTTTTTATCATTTTAGGTGCCTTGTGCTTTGCCATTGCCGGCAAGGCACAAGGTTCTGATGTTTCTGTTCAAAAGGCGAATACGGGTTATCGTATCTTGAATGATACCGTGGAAGCGGTGAAGGATTCTATGACTTTTGAACAGCGTGTGGAGATGATCAATCGCATGAAGCTAAAGCAGGATACCAAGCTGCTGCGCTATGTGGCTGGTATTACGGGCGGACTTTGTGATGCCAATGAAGACAGCTACATGGTTGAGTTGACATTTGCCTATTATCCCCTGACCTATGCAGGCGTTTCCTGTGGAATAGAATGGAACGATAACCACGGGGATAGACCATTGATGGAACGTTATGAAGATGATGAATATGATCCGAAGAGGGTTATTAAAATCAACCTAACGCCAGGTTTGACTTTTCGTACTCCTACCTTGTGGTTGAGCAGGCGTCGTTCTGCGGGCTTGATGCTGCATTGCGAGCCGGGACTCTGCATCACGCCATTTTACAATGATAGGGTATCTTTTACCGAAATCAAGGATGCACAAGGTGTGGGGCATCCTGCATCTTATGAAGATGAGCTTTATGGTAATGCAACTATCCGAACCGTCAGTAATCATGGCGGAAAATGGCTGGCTTGGCGCATCAAGTCGGCTTTGACCTTCCGTTCGGGCGACGTGTTTCTATCTTTGGGATGGCTGACAAGCGACTTCAATATCGAAAATGGCAGAAACAATATCCGCTATACGAAGGGTAAGCGATATAATGGCATCGAGAAGTATAAGCACACCAATACGCTCTTTGCATCTATTACAGGACAATTTTAAAGGAAGAAAGGGATTCTATGATGAAGATCAACAAGAATGAACAGGATTTTGTGCTGAAGTATTTTCAGCCGGGCAAGCTGGATACCAGGAAGGCCTTGCAGAAGGTGAAGGCTCGGGTTGGCATTGTTGATGAAGAGATTTCGCATGCAGCAACTGTATCTTTACGCATGCGTCGCATCCGCTGGATAGCTGTGGCTGCATCTATTCTGGTGCTCTTCACCATAGGAGCCTATACGCTTTTGCAGCCAAAGACGGTGACGCTTTCTGCCGAATCGGAAGTAGTGGCATATCATCTGCCTGATGGAACGAGGGTATCGTTGATGCCTCATTCTTCTCTTTCCTATCAGGAAGATGATTGCAGAAAGGTGGAGATGAGGGGCTGCATCTATTATCAGGTGAAGCATGATGAACAGCATCCTTTCGATGTGATGGGAGAGCATGGACATGTAAGAGTGCTCGGTACCCAGTTTATGGTGGATGAAAGAACGGATGTTCCCGAAGTAATGGTAACCAGTGGAAAGGTGCTTTTCACGGCTCGCAGTTCTGCTGAAGGTGTCTTCCTGATTAAAGGCAAGCGGGCACGTCTGTTGAAAGGGGCTGTCCAGCCTGAGTTGTTGGCTGATTATGATATCAATGATGTGGCATGGGCTACGCATCGACTGCATTTCGACAATACTCCATTATCCGAAGTATTGGAGGAACTTTCTAAATTATCAGGCACAAGATATACGGCTTCTGATGAGAGTAAGCGTTTGACGGGTGATTTCGAAATAGATTCCATCCCACAGGTTATCCAGGTAATAGAAGAAACATTGGGTGTTCAGATACAATAAGTGTTGGATAAAGCATCGCAAAAAGGGACTAACTTATGAAAAGTAGTCAATAAAATGAGAAAATAAGTAAAAAGGTCGCATCTTTCGTATTGATTAAGAGCGAGATTCAAAATAATTTTGTATCTTTGCCCTCGTAACAAATCAAACAATTGATAAATATATAAAAGTATGGACTTTAACAAACTATTCTCATTGGAGGGTAAGGTTGCCCTCGTGACAGGTGCCGCATATGGTATCGGTTTCGCTATTGCTGAGGCTTATGCCAAGGCAGGTGCTAAAATTGCTTTCAACTGCCGCAGCCAGCATCACATGGATCAGGCTCTTGCTGATTATAAGGCTAAGGGTATTGATGCCAAGGGTTATATCTGCGATGTAACAGATGAGGAGCAGGTGAAGAACATGGTTGCTGACATCGAAAAGGAACTCGGCGTTATCGACATCCTGGTTAACAATGCTGGTATCATCAAGCGCATTCCTATGACAGAAATGTCAGTAGATGACTTCAAGCAGGTGATTGATATTGACCTCACTGCACCATTCATCGTATCTAAGGCAGTTATCCCAGGTATGATCAAGAAGGGTCATGGTAAGATTATCAACATCTGCTCTATGATGAGCGAGCTGGGTCGTGAAACTGTTTCTGCATACGCTGCAGCCAAGGGTGGCTTGAAGATGTTGACTCGTAACATCTGCTCTGAGTATGGTGAGTACAATATCCAGTGTAACGGCTTGGGCCCAGGTTATATCGCAACTCCACAGACAGCACCTCTTCGTGAGCGTCAGGCAGACGGTAGCCGTCATCCATTCGACAGCTTCATCTGTGCAAAGACTCCAGCTGGTCGCTGGTTGGAACCAGAGGAGTTGGAAGGTCCAGCTGTGTTCCTGGCTTCTGAAGCATCTAATGCAGTCAATGGTCACATCCTTTATGTAGATGGTGGTATCCTGGCTTACATCGGCAAGCAGCCTAAATAAGATAAGGACCCTATCACAAGGTTAGTTAAATAAAAAATCCCATCCTTGCACAAATTGCGAGGATGGGATTTTTATGATATACAATAATAGGCTATCTGTGAGGATAGTCCTATTATGTTTAAAAATAATCTTTACAATTATTTGTTGAGTGCATCAGCCAACTCAGCGCCAGCTTTGAACTTTGCAACCTTCTTGGCAGCAATCTGGATCTTCTCCTTAGTTGCTGGGTTGATACCCTCACGTGCAGGACGCTCGTTTACGCTGAAAGTGCCGAAGCCTACCAACTGGATTTTGTCACCTGCGATGAGAGCTTCCTTCAAAGCGCTTGTTGTAGCATTGAGAGCTGCCTTAGCCTGTTCCTTTGAAATCTCAGCACCTGCTGCAATCTTGTCAATCAATTCTGTCTTGTTCATAATTTTACGTTATTAAATGATTAGTAATTTTTGCCTTTTTGTCCTTTTTGCTTACAAATATAGCTTTTTCCTTTGAAATAAAAAAAGCAGAAAAGTGATGAAATTATTGAAAATTAAGTGTAATATGCTTATTTTTTGATGTTTTCACGGATATTTTTAGTAATTTTGCCCCCAAATTACAAAAATATTCGATAATTAATTAATAAGAAAGTTTATAGTTATGCGCAATATACCAATAGTTACAAAGAATTTGCTGATAGTGAATGTTGTTGCCTTTCTGGTGTGTCTTTTGATGGGAAAGAACGGACCTGACGGCTATGTGCTCAATGATTTGCTGGGACTTCATTTCTTTTTAGCATCTGATTTCCATATTTATCAGTTGTTTACTTACATGTTTATGCATGGAGGTTTTGAGCATATTATTTTTAATATGTTTGCTTTGTGGATGTTTGGATGTGTTGTAGAACGAGTATGGGGCCCGAAAAAATTCCTTTTTTATTACATTGCATGTGGTGTGGGAGCGGGGCTTTTTCAGGAAGCTGCGCAGGCTGTGCAGTTCTATGTCGTAGCTTCTTCTCAGTTGCCAGGGTTGTCTTTTTCTGATTTGACTGTAGTTGCTCATAATAGTTCTGCTGTGCTTAATCAATGGACTACTGTAGGTGCTTCTGGTGCAATCTATGCCATTTTGTTGGCTTTTGGTATGATTTATCCGAATGAGCGTATTTTTATATTCCCGTTGCCTATACCTATCAAGGCTAAGTATTTTGTTATTGGTTATGCAGCCATAGAACTGTTCTCTGCGTTGGCAACTACAGGTGATGGTGTTGCTCATATTGCCCATTTGGGAGGTATGGTATTTGGATTCTTTATGATTAGATATTGGCGTAAGCAGGTAGATGGTGGTTATGGCGGCTCTCATACGGCTGATGCATTTGATAAGTTAAAGAATATGTTTGGCGGAAAACGTAATACAGGTAAGAGAAACTTTACCTATACCCGTAATGATTCTTATACTTCTCAATATGAGCAGGATGCAGAGTGTACCACCAACGAGAAAGTTGTCTCTCAAGAGGAAATAGACCGTATCTTGGATAAGATAAGGAAAAGTGGATATGATAGTTTGACCAAAGAGGAAAAACAGTCTCTCTTTGATCAGAGCAACAAGTAATATCGTAGATGAAAACTTATGTTTAAAGGATTTAAGGAATTTACTTATCGGATGATTGCTGGTGCCAATGTGGCTACGATAGTAATCATGTTCTTGGTAGGCTTCTCAGATGTCTTGTCACCTGAGAAGCTTGGCATTTTTACAAATGCTGGGCTTACTTTTCCGTTATTCTTGGCAATCAACTTGTGTTTTCTCCTCTTTTGGTTATTGTTCCGTCCAAAATATGCCACAATACCTTTTGTGGGTTTTCTGGTATGTTTTGTTCCTGTTCGTAAGTATATGCCCATTAATGTAAATGGTGAGACTCCTTCTAAATGTATTAAGGTGCTTTCATATAATACGTGGAATTTTGGCGACCAGACAGAGGATTCTGAAGGTACTAATATTTCTTTAGCATATATTCAGGAACAAGATGCAGACATTGTTTGTTTGCAGGAAGCGATGCCAACCTCAAGAAATGTTCAGCAGATTGATAGTTTGTTAAAACCGCTATATGCTTTTCAAGATACGACCATGCATCCTGGTGGTGGAAATTGCCTGATGCTCTTGAGTAAATTCCCGATATTATCAAAGGAAATTATTCCTTATCAGTCTAAAGGTAATATGAGTGTGGCTTATCGCTTAAATATCAGGGGCCGAGAAGTGTTATTGGTTAATAATCATCTGGAAACGACTGGTTTAAGTCTGGAAGAAAGAAAGCAATTTAAAAGACTTGTAGTGGGAAAACTGGAAGTGGATACTGCTGAACATACATCAAAGCTTTTAGTTGTGAAGTTAGCTGAAGCTACCCGAAAGCGTGCCTCGGAAGCTGAGGCTGTGGCCAGCTATCTGAAGCATTATGGGAAAATGAGTAAAATAGTTTGTGGGGATTTTAATGACGGTCCTATTTCCTATGCACATCGGACGATAGCTAAAGGATTGACTGATTGCTTTGTTTCCAGTGGCAACGGATTGGGGATTAGTTACCATCATAGTGGATTTTTTGTTCGCATTGACAATATTTTATGTTCAGATGATTGGGAACCGTACGAGTGTAAAGTTGATGATAAAATCGCTGTTTCTGACCACTATCCCATCATTTGTAAGCTAAAAATGAGGGCTAAACATCAAAAATAGCGCAAATTATTCTTATTTACGAAAAAAAATGCGTATTTTTGCACGTCATTATATATGTAGTAACAATAATAAGACTGAAAATAAATAAATTAATAACAATAAAATAGAAATGCAAAACAAAGGAATTGTAATTTGTGTAGCCGTCTTACTGACACTCGCAAGTATCTTCTATTTGTCATTCTCGTTCGCCACACGTTACTATGACGGCGAGGCTGCAAAGATCAAAGACCCTATTGCACAGCAGGATTATAAGGATTCTGTTAAGTACTTGGGTGTTTATTCTTATCAGAACTGCTTGGAGACTCAGATTGGTCTTGGACTTGACCTTAAGGGCGGTATGAATGTAATCCTTGAGATTTCAGTACCTGATGTAATTGAAAACCTTGCCGATCACAAGACCGACGCTGGTTTTACCAATGCCATGAAGGAAGCTAGAGCTCAGGAAGAAGCTAACGGTGGTGACTTCGTGTCACTTTTCATTAACGCTTATCACAAGAGCGCACCTGGTCATAAACTTGCAGAAGTGTTCGCAACTCAGCAGTTGCAGGGCAAGGTTTCTCCTCAGAGCAGCGATGCAGAGGTAGAGAAGGCTATCCGCGCTTCTGTACAGGATGCTATCGACAACTCATTCAATGTTGTCCGCACCCGTATCGATAAGTTCGGTGTTGTTCAGCCTAACATCCAGAAGCTGGAAGGTCAGCAGGGCCGTATCATGGTAGAAATGCCTGGTATCAGCCAGCCTGAACGTATGCGTAAGATGCTCCAGGGTAGTGCAAACCTTGAGTTCTGGGAGACATATAACTCAGAGGAAGTTGCTCCTTATCTCCAGCAGCTCGATACTCGTATTGCCAATGGCGATAATGGTGAGGAGAAGAACGATTCTGTAGCCGCTGATTCTGCTGCAGCTAAGAAGAAAGTAGCTAAGGCTGAGCCTAAGAAGGCTGAGGCTAAGTTCTCTATCAAGAAGAAGGACGATGCTGCTGCCAAGGTAGGCGAGGATGCTCAGAATGCTGTTGCCATCAAGGCACACCCACTGTTGGCTCGTTTGCAGCTCGGTGGTGGTTTGAGCACAGTTGGTTATGCCAGCGTTCGCGATACTGCTGCTATCAACAAGATTATCTACTCTGCTGAGGCTAAGCGCCTGCTGCCTTCAGACTTGCGTTTGCTCTGGAGTGCTCAGCCTGCTGACAATATCAAGATGAAGAACATCTATGAACTTCACGCTTTGAAGGTGACAACTACTACTGGTCGTGCTCCACTGGAGGGTGATGTGATTACAGATGCTAAGGACGAGTTCGACCAGATGGGTTCTCCTGTTGTTAGCATGAAGATGAATACAGAGGGTGCCCGTAAGTGGGCTCAGATGACCAAGGCTAACGTGGGTAAGGCTATCGCTATCGTTCTGGATGGCGTTGTTTACTCTGCTCCTCGTGTAAACGGTGAGATTGACGGTGGTAGCTCTCAGATTTCTGGTAACTTCACTATCGAGGATACCAAGGACTTGGCTAACACATTGAAGTCTGGTCGTATGCCAGCTCCTGCACGTATCGTTCAGGAGGAGGTTGTAGGTCCTACTCTCGGTGCTCAGTCTATCCAGATGGGTATTGTTTCATTCGTCGTTGCCTTCGTACTCCTGATGGTTTACATGGTAATGATGTACAATGTTCTTCCTGGTATGATGGCTAACTTGGCATTGCTCGTCAATGTATTCTTCACGCTGGGTATCCTGACGTCCTTCCAAGCAGCTCTGACGTTGCCAGGTCTTGCCGGTATGGTCTTGTCTCTGGGTACTGCCGTGGATGCCAACGTGCTTATCTATGAGCGTATTAAGGAGGAGCTTCGCTCCGGTAAGGGTATGAAGCAGGCGGTAGCTGCCGGTTATGGTAATGCTTTCTCTGCTATCTTCGACTCTAACTTGACATCTTTGATTACTGGTGTTATTCTGTTGACTGTTGGTACAGGTCCTATCCGTGGTTTCGCTACTACCTGGATCATCGGTATCATCGTTTCATTCTTCACAGCTGTGTTCCTCACACGTCTGGTTTACGACTATAAGTTGAACCACGACAAGTGGATGAACTGCAAGTTTGATACTCCTATCTCTCACAACCTGATGCAGGGCAAGAAGTATAAGTTCATGTCTATGTATAAGACTACCTTCACCGTAGCTGTCGTAGCTGCAGTGGTATTCATTGGTAGCTTCTTTGTTCGTGGCTTGAGCAAGAGTATCGACTTCACTGGTGGTCGTAACTATGTAGTACAGTTCGAGAATCCTGTAGAGCCTGAGCAGATTCGTACTGTTCTTGGCGATGCATTCGTTAATGCAGACGGCACCAAGGCAACTACTGGCGCTATTGCTATCGGTACAGACGGTAAGACCATCCGTGTATCTACCAACTATATGATTGAGAGCAACGACCCAACTGTTGATGATAAGGCAGAGACCATTCTCTACAATGCCTTGAAGAAGGCTAATTTGGTATCCCAGAAGAATGTCGATGCATTCAAGAATCCAGATGTTCGTCAGGGTGGTTCTATCATCAGTAGTACCAAGGTAGGTCCTTCTGTCGCTAGCGACATCACATGGGGAGCTATCAAGAGTGTAATCTTTGCATTGTTCGCCATCTTCATTTACATCCTGCTTCGTTTCCGCAACGTAGCCTTCTCTGTAGGTTCTACTGTAGCTTTGGCATTTGATGCCTTGACCGTTATCGGTTTCTACTCACTCCTGTGGGGTCTCGTTCCATTCTCATTGGAGATTGATCAGACCTTCATCGGTGCTATCCTGACTGTGGTAGGTTACTCTATCAACGATAAGGTGGTTGTGTTCGACCGTATCCGTGAGAACTTGAAGTTGCATCCTAAGGGCGACCGTCAGCAGCTCTTCAATGCATCTATCAATGAGACATTGGCTCGTACCATCAATACATCTACATCTACATTGCTCGTGTTGCTCTGTATCTTCATCCTCGGTGGTGACAGCATCCGCAGCTTCTCATTCGCAATGATCCTGGGTGTTGTATTCGGTACATTGTCATCTATCTTCATTGCTTCTCCTATGGCTTACATCGTTCTTGGTCGCAAGATCAAGGAGGAGCCAGCTGAGGAGGTTGCTGTTGCAGAAGTTAAGTAAAAAGTTGTTTTATCTTATTTCCATCTGGTGAAAACTGGATGGAAATAGATAACGGCAAATACTATAAATAACAAAAGGTCGCTTCCTGGTTTCCAGGAGCGACCTTTTATGGTTTTTACCAGATGATTCCGGTAAATAAGGTTTGTAGTAGAAGAAGTGGTCCCACCGAGAATCGAACTCGGATCAAAGGTTTAGGAAACCTCCGTTCTATCCATTAAACTATGGGACCTTCCCTTGCTAAAACAGTCAGATCTTTCTGCGTTTTGCAATTTGACTGCAAAGATACATCAAATCATTGACACGACAAAATTATTAACTATGTTTTTATCATTGTTGTTATCAAGTTTCCTCACTTTTGTTGAGTTAAACTGTGAAAATCTCTTCGATACGAGTCATGATTCGCTTAAAAATGATGTTGAGTTCCTTCCAGAAAGCAACTATCATTGGACTCCCGTCCGCTATTGGCGTAAACTGAATCATCTGTCTCAAACGATAGTTGCTTTGGGTTATGAAGATTACTCAGTCAAGCATATAAGCAATAATGGAGAAATGGCAACTCATGTTGCCAACTCGATGACTGATTCTGGCAAAAAATGGAAACTTCCGGATTTCGTTGCTCTTTGTGAAGTGGAAAATGATAGCGTGTTGTTTGATTTAACCAAGCGCTCTGCTCTTCGTACGGCAGGTTATGAGTATGTAATGACGAATTCTCCTGATGAGCGTGGTATTGATGTTGCTCTCTTGTATCATCCCTTTTCTTTTGCTTTGATTCATTCCTGGCCTATTCGTATTAAACGATTACCCCATTCGCGTCCTACGAGAGATATATTATATGCTTCCGGTCGGATCATGAGTGATGATACTTTACATATATTTGTGGTTCATGCACCGAGTCGTAGAGGTGGTGAATTGGTATCCAGACCTTATCGTATGCAGGTCGCCAATCAACTGGCAGCTGCCGTTGATTCTATCTATGCAATCAATGATAGTGCCAAAATTATTGTGGCAGGAGATTTCAATGATTATCACGACTCTCCTGCACTTGAATATCTTTATCAGCATCATCTTATTAATATTTCTTCTAAAGCTAAAGGGAGTAATGGTGCTAAGGCTACTTATCGTTGGCATGGTGAATGGAGAAGTCTTGACCAGATTCTGCTGAGTGAATCGATGCAGCATCAGGAAAATGTCTGCAGGATAGGAGATTTGCCTTTCTTGCTCGAAGATGATGAGAAATATGGTGGTAAAAAACCTTATCGCACCTACCTGGGACCGAAGTATTTAGGGGGTTACAGTGATCATCTTCCATTAGTGGCTCGGATTCTGATAGATGATAAATAAGGCATGATTTGCTTGACTTTTCTCAAAAATGGAGGTGTAAAATGCACTTTTTTGTGAAAAAGCTTGCATATATTGCACAAAATTCGTAATTTTGCGCACGATTTACAAACATATAGTATTAAGATAACAATGACTCACAATTTGTTAAAAGGCAAGCGTGGCATCATCTTCGGTGCACTCAATGAGGAATCAATCGCTTGGAAAGTAGCCGTTAAGGCTGCTGAAGAGGGTGCTACCATCGCACTCAGTAACACAGCAATGGCTTTGCGTATGGGTACGCTGGATAAGCTCGCTGAACAGATCAACGCTCCTATCATCGCAGCGGATGCGACCAGCGTTGAGGATTTGGAAAAGGTATTCACTGAGGCTCAGGAGAAGCTCGGCGGCAAGATTGACTTCGTGCTCCACTCTGTTGCTATGAGCCCTAATGTTCGTAAGCATCGTACATACGATGATCTCGACTACAATTTCTTGAACAAGACTTTGGATATTTCTGCTATCTCTTTCCACAAGATGTTGCAGGTAGCCAAGAAGTTGGATGCTATCAATGAGTGGGGTTCTGTAGTAGCTCTCACTTACGTAGCTTCTCAGCGTACTTTCTTCGGTTACAACGATATGGCTGATGCCAAGAGCATGCTCGAGAGCATCGCACGCAGCTTCGGTTACATCTACGGTCGTGAGAAGCATGTCCGCATCAATACCATCTCTCAGAGCCCTACAGCTACAACAGCAGGTAAGGGTATCAAGGATATCGCGAATATGATGGACTTTGCTGACAAGATGTCTCCACTCGGAAATGCGGTAGCAGAGGATTGCGCTAACTATTGCGTAATGATGTTCTCTGACTTCACCCGCAAGGTAACTATGCAGAACCTCTTCCACGATGGTGGTTTCTCATCTATGGGTATGAGCCTCCGTGCCATGAACCAGTATGCTAAGGATATGACTCCTTACGAGGATGAGAATGGTAAGGTTATCTACGGATAATTGAAAAAATAAGGAAAGGATGATGTATTACACATCATCACATCTACTCATAATAGGCAATACATGCTGTTTCCTACAGGGAAAGCGGTGTATTGCCTATTTGTCTTTTGGGTCACATCGAACGGTGCGAGCACATGCGTCGAACGTCGTAAATGCTCACATCGTACGACGCACAAGCATGCTTCGCTCGGTGCACGGCGTGTGATATGCATACTTTAAACTATATAAATAACAGCCTGGCAGAGTCTTGATTTGTTAATTATACAGCTGAAGGGAAACCTTCTTCCTTTTGAATATGTGCTTAGATTAGTTTTAATAGTTGTTTCTTGTATATTATAGATGCAATATTCTTCCTGTTTTTGAGTTTATTTATATATAATAAGGTGTAAATTGTCAATTCAAGAAAGAATATAATGAAAAAGAACATTGCTATCGTGATGATGTTGTTGCTTTCTGCTATAGGAGCAATGGCACAAGGTGAGGAGAATCCTGTAGGAAGATTTTCTGTGATTCCTCGTATCGGTGTGGCTATCGCAAATCTGAGTGATAATTCCATTTATCTGACAACAGAAAACGGCAGGGAGGTGAAGTCAAAGAATCAGACTGGATTCTTGGGCGGACTTGATGTGGAGTATCGTGCCACAGACTATCTGAGTGTTTCTCTAGGTGCTTATTATGTCCGTCAGGGTGCCCGATGGGGTGATTATGAGATGGCCGAAAATGGGAACGTCGTTAATAATGGCATCAAGAAATATACGGGTGTCAAGAATCATCATCTGAATCTTGACTATGTTCAGATTCCTTTGATGCTGAAAGCATACGTGGCTCCTCAGTTTGCCATCATGGCTGGTGCACAGGTGGGTTTCTTGTGCGGTGATGGCAAGATGTTGTCGGAAGAAACAGAGTTGGAGAAGGATAATAAGACTGGTTCTACTCTTTACAAGGAAAGCCGGGAAGTGGAGAGTATTTACGCTACCAAGAAGGTGAATGTGTCTATTCCTGTGGGTTTATCGTATGAGTATATGAACGTTATTCTGGATGCCCGCTATCATATTGGTTTAACCAAAGTGAATCAGATTGGTGCTGGCGATTCCAGGAATAAGGTATTTACCTTTACGGTAGGCTATCGATTTGGGCTTTAGTTATTCATATCACTTTCACTCCTTTAGCTTAAATGAAAAAGCTCTATATCCTCAGTATTGAAGATATAGAGCTTTTTAGATTTTTATTTAAAAAAGGCTTCTTTTGTTCTTATTTCAAAGGACTTTTAGCCTTTTGTTTCTCAAAGATTAACCAACCTGGCTTCCTGGCTTAACCTTGCCAAGGAGTGAAGTAACATTCAAAGTGCCGTCGAAGTTGACTGCAGAGAGAATCATACCCTGGCTCTCGATGCCCATCATCTTGCGAGGAGCAAAGTTGGCTACGAACAATACGTCCTTGCCGACCAGCTGCTCTGGCTCGTAGTAGGCTGCGATACCTGAGCAGATGGTGCGCTCTACGCCAGAACCATCGTCGATAGTGAACTTCAGGAGCTTCTTAGACTTCTTCACCTTCTCGCAGTTCAGGATGTGACCTACGCGGATATCGAGTTTTTCGAAATCATCAAAGCTAACTTCTGGCTTGATAGGAGCTGCCTGGTAAGAAGCCTCCTCGTTGGCCTTCTTGGTGTCAGCGAGCTTCTGGAGCTGTCTTTCGATAACCTCATCCTCAATCTTCTCGAAGAGCAATTCTGGCTCACCGAGCTGGGTACCAGCCTTGAGCAGATCTGTGCTGCCGAGTTGAGTCCACTCGAAGTTAGGCATATTGATCATCTTGCGGAGCTTCTCAGAAGAGAATGGCAAGAATGGCTCGAAGGCGATGGCGAGGTTGGCAACCAACTGCAGGGAGATGTTCAGAATGGTCTCCACACGCTTAGGATCGGTCTTCCAAACCTTCCAAGGCTCACACTCTGTGATGTATCTGTTACCGATACGAGCCAGGTTCATAGCCTCTTTCTGAGCCTCACGGAACTTGAATACGTTGAGATACTGCTCTACCTTCTCCTTCACGTCCTTGAACTCAGCGATGGCCTTCTCGTCTACCTCCTGTAATTCACCGCAGGCAGGAACTACGCCGCCCCAATACTTCTTGGTGAGCTGGAGGGCACGGTTTACGAAGTTACCGTAAACGGCAACCAACTCAGAGTTGTTGCGCTCCTGGAAATCCTTCCATGTAAAGTTGTTGTCCTTGGTCTCAGGCGCATTGGCTGTCAGAACATAGCGCAATACATCCTGCTTGCCTGGCAAATCTACGAGATACTCGTGCAACCATACAGCCCAGTTGCGGGATGTTGAAATCTTATCATCCTCCAGGTTCAGGAACTCGTTGGCTGGTACGTTGTCTGGCAAGATATAGTCGCCGTGAGCCTTCAGCATGGTAGGGAAGATGATGCAGTGGAACACGATATTGTCCTTACCGATGAAGTGAACAAGACGTGTTTCAGGATCCTGCCACCACTTCTGCCATGTTCCCCACTTTTCTGGATGAGCATCGCAAAGCTCCTTGGTGTTTGAGATGTAGCCGATAGGTGCATCGAACCAAACGTAGAGCACCTTTCCTTCTGCACCCTCTACTGGAACAGGAATACCCCAATCCAGGTCGCGGGTCATGGCACGTGGCTGAAGATCCATGTCCAACCAACTCTTGCACTGACCGTAAACATTGGTACGCCACTCCTTGTGACCTTCCAGAATCCACTTTTTCAACCAATCCTGATATTTGTTCAATGGAAGATACCAGTTCTTGGTAGGCTTCTTCACAAGACCATGACCAGGGTTGTTCTTGTTGGTAGGGTTGATAAGTTCCTCAGGAGAGAGGGTAGCACCACATTTCTCGCACTGGTCGCCATAGGCACCTTCTGCACCGCAGCGAGGGCAAGTGCCCACGATGTTACGGTCGGTAAGGAATTCGCCTGTTACCTCATCACAGAACTGCTCCTCTACCTTTTCCTCCAATACACCCTTGTCGTAGAGAGTGCGGAAGAAATCAGAAGCAAACTTATTGTGAGTAGGCGAAGTGGTACGGCTGTAAATATCAAAAGAGATGCCGAAATCCTCGAAACTCTTCTTGATGAGGTTGTGATAGCGGTCAACAACCTCCTGTACTGTAATACCTTCCTTCTTGGCACGGATGGTTACTGGTACACCATGCTCGTCGCTACCGCCGATGAAAACAACGTCTTGCTTCTTGAGGCGAAGATAGCGAACATAGATATCGGCTGGCACGTAAACACCTGCCAGGTGGCCGATATGCACACCACCGTTAGCGTAAGGCAATGCTGCGGTTACGGTGGTACGTTTGAAATTCTTTTGTTCCATATTAGCTAATATATTTTTGTTATTTGCCTGCAAAATTACAAAAAAATGTTGGAAAGTAGAAAGGATTGACGCTCCTTTTTCTTACTTATCTATATAATAAGGTGGGATTTTGTGTGGAAAATGGATAAAAAGGGCTAAAACAGCAATAATAAGTAGAGTTGTCCGAAAATAAAAAAGACCCTAAGCAGTTGAGCTTAGAGTCTTTTTTTTATTATCATTTACTATTTTTATCTGTTATTGTTTTCTTTTGTTTTCTTGTTTTTTCTCTATGATAGAGAAGTTATTACCCTGTTTCGTCTTGTTATCCTAATATCCTTCTTTTTATGTTGATGATGATAGGATAATTCTTACATTACATTCATGTAGGCGATAACAGCCAACTCTGCAATAAGAATAACGAAACCAATCTTCTTAACTAATTCTGTAATTTTAAAAATGCAATTCATATTCTATATAGTTTTGTTGTTTGTAATTTACTCCTTACACTTATGTGCTTGGTTCTTTTTTCGATTGCAAAGGTAGTGATTTCTCTGTTATCTGTGGGGTAAATATTGATTTTTGGGGTATAAATTGTTTAAAATATAGGTAAAAACAATAGGTTTTGCTACGATAAGGGTAAAATTTACCCTAAATGAACTCCGTCTCCGTTTTCAGAATGGATGTTTTTTATCTGTATTTCTTGCGTTGTAAAAATGAGAGCTGTCTGTTATGTACAACAAAAAAGCCTTAACGAACCCCTTTAAAGGTGCGCTAAGGCTTTTTTGAACCAGGAATGTATAATTTCTGGTGCAATTGATTGATAACCTCCCTTATACTTATTATAATGTCTTAAAGACTCATATAGGCAATGACAGCTAACTCTGCGAGCAAGACTACGATACCTATTTTCTTTACTGCTGATGTAATTTTAAAAATGCAATCCATAATCTTAAAAGTTTTTGTTGTTAATAATTGACCACTACGTTGCCGTATGATCTTGTTTACGAATGCAAAGTTAGTGCTTTTTTGTTAATGTATGGGGTATTTATTCTTGTTTTTGGAGTAAAAATGTATCTTTGTTGTTAAAAAACAACAGTTATTACCTCTGTTGTGATAGAAATTACTCCCATTGTGATGTCTTTTTCTTTATATTTATGCAGTATAAGAGGGCGATAATGCGTTTTTATCCAACATTTTTGTTACAATTGTCCTCTTTCTGCCCAGTCTCCTCTGTCTAATGTACGGTAACCTATGGCTTCAGCAAGATGTTGAGGCTCTACGTTCTCACAACCAGCCAGGTCGGCGATTGTTCTTGCCACTTTCAGAATTCTATTATATGCCCTGGCAGAAAGAGACAATTTCTCCATGGCCATGCGCAGGAGGTTGATTCCTTCCTCTGTCGGTTCTGCAAACTGGTGAATCATCCGTTCCGTCATTTGAGCATTGCAATGAATGCCCTTGAAGTCTTTGAATCTGTTGGCTTGAATCTCCCTGGCTTTTATCACTCTCTCCCTGATATTTGCGCTAGGTTCGCCTGGCGCAGCTTTGGAGATGTCCTTGAACGGTACAGGACTTATTTCGCACTGTATGTCTATTCTGTCAAGCAGTGGTCCTGATATTTTATTCATGTATCGTTGGATTTGTCCTGGTGTGCAGACGCATTTGTGGGTAGGGTCACCGTAATAGCCGCATGGACATGGGTTCATGCTTGCTACAAACATGAAGGAGCATGGGTAGTCTATGGAATATTTTGCCCTGCTGATGTTGATGTGGCGATCTTCCAATGGTTGTCGCAGTACTTCAAGGGTTGTTTTGTTGAATTCCGGAAGTTCGTCGCAGAAGAGCACGCCGTTGTGCGCCAATGATATTTCGCCCGGCTGAGGACTGGTTCCTCCACCGACTAGGGCTACTTGTGAAATCGTATGGTGAGGTGCTCTGAATGGTCGTTGGGAAATGAGTGAGACATTCTTCCCCAGTTTTCCTGCAATAGAGTGGATCTGGGTTGTTTCCAGGCTTTCTGATAAGGTTAGAGGAGGAAGGATGGATGGCAGTCTTTTTGCCATCATGGATTTGCCTGATCCCGGAGGGCCTACCATGATAAGGTTATGACCGCCTGCAGCAGCCACTTCCAGTGCACGTTTTACGTTTTCCTGTCCACGTACATCTGCATAGTCATAGTCGCAATGAGTCTGGTTCTCGTAGAATTCCTTCCGCGTATCTACGATGGTTGGTTCTGGTGCAGACTGGTCGCTGAGAAACTGGATTACTTCAAAGAGATTTTTCATGCCGTAAACCACAAGATTGTTTACGACAGCTGCTTCCCGGGCATTCTGTTCCGGTACGATAAGTCCTTTGAAATGTTCTGCTCTGGCTCTGATAGCGATAGGAAGTGCGCCTTTTATGGGTTGCAAGGTGCCGTCAAGGCTCAGTTCTCCTACCATCATGTATTCTTTTAAGTGCTCTTCTGGAATATTCCCGTTTGCGCCCATGATGCCTATTGCCAACGGTAGGTCGAAGCTGCTTCCTTCCTTTCTGAGATTGGCAGGAGCCAGATTGATGGTGATATCCGCAATCGGGAATTTGAAGCCACTATATTGTAGGGCAGCCGCAATGCGGTCACGGCTTTCCCTTACTGCCTCATCTCCCAGGCCGGTAAGATGATACATGACACCCTTGTTCAGGCTTACTTCTACGGTTACAGTAGTGACTTCCAAGCCATTAACTGCTGCACAATATGCTTTTACTAACATATGGCTACTAGTTTTAAAGGTTTATGGTATGGCTCGATGTATTTACTTGAGCAATTCGTCGAGCTTATTGTAAAGCTCTTGCCTTTTCATGCCTCGGGCGATGATTTTTCCATTCTGTAGCAGAATGATATTTGGCAGGGATTTGAGTCCCAGTTTGTTCAGGGTCTTGTCTTCCATCATTTCTCCGTTGCAGATAGTTGGAGAAGTGATGGAATCTCGCTTGATGTTCTGCTTGCATTCATATTTGCTGGCGTCCAGGCAGAATCCCATCAGCTTGAGCCTTCCGTTGGCTTTCTTCTGGCGTCTCTTGAGTTCTCTCTGAAGTTCCTGGCTGTCATAGTTGTATGATGCCCATGTATAGATGACCGCCACTGGAGCGCTACTCAAATCGGCAGATGAAACCATTTTGCCATTCAGGTCGTAGGCTGTAAATGTTGGCAACTGTTTTCCTACGCTGCTGTTTTTGGTATCGGTTGCCCATGTCTTCATTTTACCGAATAGAGGATTCTTTCCCTGTTCTTTTTCAAGAAGTGCAAGGAGAGAAAGTGCTTTGTCGTAGTCGGGTGAAGAATTGGCAAAGAAATACTTTCTTATCAGGTATAGGCTTACAACAGATTTTGTGTTTGCCTTGATGAAATCTTCAGCATGTTTTTTCTCCTGTGGAGGAGTGTCGTTGAGGATGCTTTGACGGAACTTGGTCATGAGTTCATTGGTCTTAGTGCCCTTCACTTCCATTTCCTTCAGGTGAGAAGCGTCCGCCTTGATATCTACTGACTTTCCTGATTCAGCAAAGATAGGCTGTTCAGAGAAGTTTGGGAATATAATCATGATGGTGTAGTTTTCCTTGCATGGTTTTTCGAAAGAGAAACGGCCACCTTGTACTTTGATAGTGTCCATACCTTCAAAGCCTCCATCCGGACTATAAACATAAAATTCACCTTGGTTCATGTGAAGAAATTTGCCTTCAATTTGAAAATAACCACTTCTTGCCCCACATGAGGTAAGTATTAAAACTGAAATAAAATATATGATGTAAGCAAATTTTTTCATAATGAAAAACTTTAAGGAGTGCCGCGAGCGGGACTCGAACCCGCACAGCCATTACTGGCCAAGGGATTTTAAGTCCCTCGTGTCTACCAATTCCACCATTGCGGCATGGTAAACGTTAAGAGTTAGAGCGGAAAACGGGACTCGGACCCGCGACCCCAACCTTGGCAAGGTTGTGCTCTACCAACTGAGCTATTTCCGCATTGTTGCGAGTGCAAAGGTAATGCTATTTCTCCATTCTACCAAAAGATTTACATTTTTTAAGACGAAGAATCCTCATTTTTTTCGTTTTATGGCTTAAAATATAGCATTTTCTCTTAATTACCTACTGTCAGCACGCTTCCGTTGCCCGAATAAACCACTCTGTATCTCATGAGTGCTTTGTCGTTTTTTCCTTGACCGCCACTTGTTATCGTGCCGTTTTCCAGGTTATAAACTCTTTTGCATTTGTTGCAAACAACTGATTGGCGGTTTCCTGTCCATTCCAGCGGATAGTTGGTCCCGCCATATTGCTGGATGCAGTTAGGGCATTGACGGTCCCAGGCAGCGTAACCGTTGAAGTTGGTTGTTCCCAAGATAAAGCCGTTTTTTGTTGCGTCGGTTGTATTGCTTCCAGCGCCCATGTGGCTATAGTTGGCGTAATTTTCCTTGGCAGTTGAGAGGATGATAGTCTCCGTATGATTTCTGCCGTCGTTCAGGGTGGAGTAGATGTTCCAGACTCCGTTTACCCTTTTGGCACTAACCATGGTGTAGGTTCCTGCGCCACTCAATGCAGTAACAATGCTGCAGTCTAGATGATATTGGGTTCTGAAGATAAACTGGCACAGGTATTGTGTGCTGATGGTGTTTTCTGCATCGCACGAACAAAGTAAGAGCATAGCTATTCCAGCCATGCTCTTCACCTTATTATATATATATACCTTATTATATATGCTATTCTTCATACAGAAGCCTTTTCTGTTTTTATTTCAAGAGTTCCTTTTCTGCATTCTCCATGCGTTCGAAGTGGAATTCTGAGAGTGTTTTTTCCATCAGTTCCTGAATCTTGTCGTTGCAGAGATTGCCGATACTTCCCTCGTGAGTATGATGAATGTCCTTGTTTGGCTTGAATTCGCCTGCTTCGATTTCCAGTCCCACCGTCTTGTAGGCATCACGGAAAGGCATTCCGTTGGCAGCAAGCTGGTTCACTTCCTCTACAGAGAACATTGGGTCGTAGCGAGGATCATCGAGAATATGCTCGTTCACCTCCATCTTGTTGATGATGTAAGCAGCCATCTGCAGGCAGTCCTTCAACTCGTCGAAGGCAGGAAGGAATACTTCCTTGATAATCTGAAGGTCGCGGAAGTAACCCACCGGCAGGTTGTTCATGATGAGCATTACCTGCTGAGGTAAGCTCTGCAGCTTGTTGCTCTTGGCGCGAATCAGCTCGAATACGTCAGGGTTCTTCTTGTGAGGCATGATACTGGAACCGGTGGTGCACTCCTTAGGCAATTTCACGAAGCCGAAGTTCTGGCAGTTGAACATGCAGGCATCGAAAGCCATCTTTGCCAGTGTTCCTGCCACGGTAGCCATGGCGAAAGCCACGTTGCGCTCCATCTTTCCTCTGCCCATCTGGGCATAAACCACATTATAGTCCATGCTGTCGAAACCGAGAAGCTCGGTAGTCATGGTGCGGTTCAGTGGGAATGAGCTTCCGTAGCCTGCAGCACTACCCAACGGGTTGCGGTTGGTCATGCGGTAAGCTGCCTGGAGGAAGAGCATGTCGTCGGCAAGTCCCTCAGCATAAGCGCCAAACCAGAGTCCGAATGATGAAGGCATCGCCACCTGCAGGTGGGTGTAGCCCGGCATCAGAACATCCTTGTACTGGTTGCTCTTCTGAATCAGCTCGTCGAAGAGAATCTTCACTGCGTCCACAATCTCCTTCAACTCATGACGGGTGAAGAGTTTGAGGTCTACCAGCACCTGATCGTTGCGTGATCTTCCCGAATGAATCTTTTTACCCATGTCGCCCAGTTTCTGGGTGAGCATCAGTTCTACTTGGGAATGAACATCCTCCACGCCGTCTTCAATGACGAACTCGCCCTTGTCGGCGATGGCGTAGATATTCTTCAATTCTGCGAGGAGCTGTGCCAGTTCATCCTTCTCCAGGAGTCCGATGCTTTCGAGCATGGTGATGTGCGCCATACTTCCCAGTACGTCGTACTTGGCGAGATAGAGGTCGAGCTCACGGTCGCGGCCTACGGTGAATCTTTCGATTTCCTTGTTTACTTCAAAGTTCTTTTCCCAAAGTTTATGTGCCATAATTTCTTTATTTTTAATCCTGGTAAGGAATCATCGCCAGGGCGTCGGCCATCTTCTCGATGCCTTCCTGCAATGGCTTCTTCACCATACCCTTGATAAACATGTTGAGTTCAGCCTTGATGGTGAGCTTCATCTTGCATGAGAATTCTCCTGTAGGGAGCAGCTGAATCCAGAAGTTGAACGGGATAGGGCTGTTCTCTGTCTCGAACTTGATGGTTTTTGGAAAATCTCTGTCGATGATGCGCATCTTCAGGTCGCCCACCATAGGAGCGTTGATAGTGATGCTGTCGCTGTCGAATCTCAGGTCCTTGAGTTTCTCCATTTCCTTTCTCTTGTCCTCAGGAATCTGGTCTTTCACCTGCTCGAAGCGGTCCTTGAGCACCTGCAGGTTGTTGAGGTCGCTCAAAGTATTAAAAACAGATTCCTGCTTGTGAGGAATCTGTTTGATATTACTTTCGAATGTACTTGTACTCATTATTGATGGGTCAAAAATTACTTCTTCCAGTTAGCTGGGTCCTTGCGCCACTCGTGGAGCAACTCTACGTCTTCCTGCTTGATGTAGCCGGTCTCGAGAGCCTCTTCCACTACGTGCTCGTAGTCAGTCAGAGTAACCAACTTCACGTTAGCATCAGCGAAAGCCTTCTCTGCTATAGGGAAACCGTAGGTGTAGCTAGCTACCATACCCACAATCTCGTTGCCGTTCTTGCGGAGCGCCTCTACAGCCTTGAGTGAGCTGCCGCCTGTAGAAATCAAATCTTCTACAACAACGACCTTAGCCTTAGGGTCGAGCTCACCTTCGATGAGGTTCTGCATACCGTGATCCTTTGGTTTAGAACGGACGTAAACGAAAGGCAAGTGCAACTCGTCAGCAACCAAGGCACCCTGTGCGATGGCACCTGTAGCCACACCGGCAACAGCGTCAGCCTCTGGGAACTGCTCCAGGATGGCGTGTACGAGCTCGAGCTTCACATAGTTGCGGAGTTCAGGGAAAGACAATGTCTTGCGATTATCACAATAGAAAGGAGACTTCCAGCCAGAAGCCCAAGTGAAAGGATCGTTAGGCTGCAATTTGATAGCCTTAACCTTCAATAACTTAGATGCGAATTCTTTCTTCAGTTTGTCCATAATTATAAGGAATTAATTATTAATTTTTGGCAAAGGTACTACAAAAAAGTGAGTTATTGCCACAAAGATGCGATTTATTATATATTTTTTATACCTCAAGCCCGTTTTTCTGCTGTTTTCGACTATTCTTCCGTTCTTTTTTTATTCCTTCGTCCATCCTACGGATGTGAAGCTGAATTTCATTTTGCCGGCTTTCATGAGTTCCTGGCAGCAGGCGTTGACGGTGGCTCCCGTGGTGCAGACGTCGTCTACGATGAGAAGATGTTTGCCCGTCAGGTCTGTGATGGGGTGCTTTCTGCCTTTCTCATCGTGATAGTATGTAGCAAGCTGGAATGCATGTTCCACGTTCTCCTGTCTTTGCCTTTTGTTCTTGTGGGTTTGACTTTCGGTGAAGACTTCCCTTCTTACCGCATCGGTGATGATGGGCAGTTGGGTTTGCCTCCTGATGCCTAGGGCTATTTGTTCGCTTTGATTATAGCCACGTTTCTCCTTCCTTTTGGGTGTCAGTGGAATGGGGATGATGGCGTCAATTCCTTCAAAGAATTTTCTCTCGATTCCTTCTTTGCCAATCATTTCTCCCAAGAAGAAGCCTGCATCCGGTCTGTCTCCATATTTCAGGGCATAGACGGACTGGCTGGCAGGCGAATGGCCCTGGTAATAAAACAAGGAGGCGCATCGCTCGATGGGAATATGTGCCCAGAAAATCTTGATCATCTCGTTCTCGTATGGATTTTTCCAGGTATCTGTACGAGGCAAAGTCGAGAGGCAGGATGTGCAGAGCATTTCTTCCGGCCCATGAAGGCGTCTACCACACATCAGACAGTGGCGGGGAAAGAGCAGGTCTAGTAATTTCCCTAATAGGCTGATTTGCATTACTTCTTTACTTTGAACTTTGAATTTTGAACATTGAACTTTATGATTAGTAAAGCCGTTGAATTATTCACTCTTCACTCTTCACTCTTCGTTCTTCACTTTCTTCGCTCTTCGTTCTTCACTTTCTTCCCTAGAAGTCTTCTTCTTTCATCTTGTCGATGCATTTGTGAATTACATCCATGCTGTAACCTCTGCCAAGGGCAAAACGGATAAGTTTCATGGAGCGCTCATAATCGTTTTTAGCCTTGATGCTCTTATATTTGCTTTTCATCAGGGGCAGGAGGGTTTCCGTGTACATATCGTCCTCGATTTCCTCGAAGATGGGGTCGGAGATTTCCTTGGGAATATGTTTCAGCCAGAGTGCCTGCTCCACCTTTCTTCGTCCCCATTTGTTATATTTTATCTTGTCGTTGATGAAGAAGCGGGCAAAGCGCTCATCATCGATAAATTTCTTCTGAGTCAGAAATTCCATGTTGCGGGCGATGGCTTCCTCTTCCAGTCCCCATTTCTTCATCTTGTCGAGCATCTCTTGCGAGCAATGTTCGGCTTTCGTGCAGAGGGTGGTGAGTTTCAGGAGAGCCTGCTCCTCAGTCATCGGCTTCTTGGGGCGCTTGGAGTTGTCATAATATTCCATAATGCATTTATGTTTTATTGGGAGGACTATTTCATTGCTCGCATCATTCTCTTCTTTCCGAAAGAGTCCTCCTTGGTCTCGATTTCCTTGAAGCCAAATCCTTCGAGCATTTCTCTTGTCTCCTTTTCATAGATAGGGTTGATTTCGAAATAGAGCATGCCCCAGCTTCGCAATTCTAATGAGGCGAACTCGGCGATGGCTCGATAGAACTTCAGAGGATCTTCATCGGGCACGAAGAGGGCGAGATCGGGCTCGTAATCAAGGACGTTTTTCTCCATATCTGCCTTCTCCTTTTCGCAGATATAAGGAGGATTGCTCACGATGATGTCTGCTTTAAAATGTTCTTTTCCGTTTGTTTTACACATTTCAAGCAAGTCAAAGATATCGACATTTTTGAAGATAGCTTTGGACGCTAACTGCTTGGCATTCTTTGTGGCAACATTGCAGGCAGAGTCGGAAATATCTATTCCTAATACTTCTGAATCTGGAATGTCAAGGCTCAGGGTAATGGCAATGCAGCCAGAGCCGGTACCTAAATCTATGATTCTTGGTCGAGGAGAGGCTAGTTTAGTATGTCTAGCTTTTTTATAACAATGTGTCATTTTGATGAGGAATCTCAAACGTAAATATTTGCGCTTGAACCATCCTTTTCCCTCAAACAAGTTTACGTCTTCAAGGGCAACGTCAGGGCTGATGTTAAATTCTTCTCTGATAATTGCCTCTTCTTTTTCCCAGTTCTCCTTCTGTGTTTCCACAATCCATTGACAAAGCTCGGCGGTCTCTGGTCTTGGGATGAGCACGCCCGGCTCTACATGGAAGGTTCTTCCTGCAAAGTCGGCCTGCCCCAGCACGTACTGCACTGGCTCGCCTTTTTGCAGTCTATAGACAATTTCTTCGAGTTTTTTGCCCTCGTCTGCGGATAATTCATTAACTTTGCCGCCGATAATGTCGGTCAGCGTCATTCCGTACTTCACATCGAGTACGGTGCGGACGATAGCCTGCGCTTCGCCAGCATCATAGAGTGGGGTAAGGGATTGCCAAAGTTGCTGATAAGTTTTCATCTTGATATTGCTTGTTGCGATTTGATATTGCTTTGCAATTTGATTTGAGAGCAAAGGTACGACATTTTATCGAAAATGAGTAAGAAAAACAAAGAAAAGTTGAATTATGAAACAAAATAAAGTATCTTTTCAGAATCCGAAGACGGGAGAGCCGCTCTCTCAGCAGGAGATTGACGAAATGTTTATGCGCCGCTGCCTGCAGTTGGCTAAGAACGGCAGACAGAATGCGAAGCCTAATCCGATGGTGGGCGCTGTCATCGTGAGTGCAGAAGGAAGAATCATCGGCGAGGGCTATCATGTAAGATGTGGCGAGGGGCATGCTGAGGTCAATGCCTTTGCTTCTGTGAAGCCCGAAGATGAGCATCTGCTGAAGGAAGCCACCATCTACGTGAGTCTCGAACCGTGTTCCCATTATGGCAAGACGCCTCCTTGTGCCGACCTGGTCGTCAGGAAAGGCGTGAAGAGATGTGTCTGCGGCTGCGTAGATCCTTTTGCTAAGGTTCAGGGGCGTGGAATCCAGAAGATTCGCGAGGCAGGAATCGAGGTAACAGTAGGCGTTCTGGAGGCGGAATGCCTCGAACTCAACAAGCGTTTCATCACTTTCAATACCCATCAGCGACCATATATCATCCTGAAATGGGCGCAGACGGCGAATGGCTTTCTGGATAATAATTATCAGGGAATGGCGATTTCTTCGCCTTTTACCAAGATGCTTTCGCATAAGCTTCGTGCCGAGAACGATGCTATCCTGGTGGGAAGAATCACCGATGAGCGTGACCATAGCCAGCTCAACGTGAGAGACTGGAGCGGCAAGGACCCGATGCGACTGGTCATCGACCGCAACCATCCTTGTTTCGAGGGCTTGGATTTCTCCAAGGGTAAGGAAGAGGTGTTGAAGCAGATGATGCAGTACCTATATAATAATAAGGTGCAGTCGCTGATAGTAGAAGGTGGCGCCATCACCCATCAGGCTTTCCTCGATGCCGGATTATGGGATGAAATCAGGGTAGAAACATCTTTATCCACATCTGTGGAAAACGTGGTAACTTCCGGAACTGCAGCGCCAAAGCTTCCTCATAACATCCGGTTAGTGTGCCATGAGGCGTATAATAATAATATTATAAATAATTACGAACGAGTATGAGCAATAGATTTACATCGCGCCTGAGCGATAACGACGATTTCAAACGAGACGAGTTGATTCGCAAGATAGAGCATTCCGTGGAGCACATGACGCTCGCTGAGCTGGAAGCCCTGTCGTATGACATGTTTACCAAGGGCTACATCCAGGATTACTAAACATTCAAACATAAGAATAAGACAAGATATAAAAAAGTGGGTGCTACAACAATTCGTGTAGCACCCACTTTTTATATCTTATTCTATTTCCTTATTTCGCCATTGGAGTGAAGCGCAAGGTGAACTCATGAGCTCCGGTTGGAGTCATGTACTGTGGCAGACAAGAGTCGCCACCACAACTGCGGTTACCGATACCACGCTGCCAGAAATCGAAGTGAGCGAAAATCTGGTTAGAGCGTACCAGGTCGTAAGGATGCTTGCCACCATAGAATACGTCGTAGTTGAACTGGGCATCATCGAAGTGAGACAACGAGAAGGCTACCATGCCCTCGGTGGTAATCTGCAACTTCGTGCTGTTGTTGTCGAGTGTCAACTGGCGCAGGCCCTGGCGGTCGCCCATGGTCTGAGGAGCACTCTGCTCTTCGAACATGCCATCCACGGTGGTCTTGTACAAACCTAACAGCGAACCTCTCTGGCGGTCGATATAGTTGCTCCAAGGACCCTTGGCATAATATTCAACGTTCTCGAAACCAGGTGCAAACTGCATGGTAATACCGATTCTTCGGGTTTCCTCGGAAGAATTGTTGGTAGTAACCTTCATATCCACGGTTCCGTTAGGATAGATGATGTAAGCAATCTGGTGAGTATCCTTACCGTTGGTAACGGCAGTTTCCACAACCACGTTCTTGCCCTGCTTCTTAGGAGCCTTCACCATCATCTTCTTGCCGGTGAGTGCACCCTCTTCCTTATTCTCGTTCTCGGCAACACCACCTGTAGCACCCAGGTTCACGTTGTCGTTGGCGATGCGGCGGAAACCGTTGAAGTCAGGACCAGCGTTAGGCTGAACGAGCTGAGTATTGCGATAAGTCCAGTTGGCGAGGGTTCCATCCTCACCGAATGTGATGCTGAAGTCCTTGCCGGTAATGGTGTTATCCTTCACCTTCAGCTTGCCCTTTTCCTGGATAGCTGGCAATTTGCCATGGTCTTTCTGTACGAAGGTAGGGTCGGCAACAGATGTGCTACCTGCGTTCTCTGCAGAAAGCTTGAACTGCTGCTGAGTCATCATATAACCCTGCTTGCTCCATAAAGTAGCCTTCTTCAGGATGAGGCTGAAGGTGATGACATACTCTGCCTTATCATCTACAGCGGTGGTGTATGGGATGTTGATGTCGCAGGTTTTGCCTGGCAAAACAGATGGGATAGCCACCTGGTTCTTCTCTACAGATACGCCATTGCGGAGCACCTCGTAGCTGAGATCATAGATGTCGGCAAGGTTGGTGAATGCGCACTTGTTCTTCAGGGTGAGTACGCGGCTGTAGAAAGACTCGAAGTTCACGTCTCTATAAACATACTTCACCTCGGTGAGCTTAGCTGTCCACTCTCTGCCTGGAGTAATGATACCGTTGCTCATGAAGTCGCCCTGGAATCCTCTGTAGCCGTTGTTCATCTTGGTATAGTCGTAACCGGATGTGTAGTAGTGGAGTCCGGTCTTAGGATCCTTCAGAGGAAGACCTTTGCGGATGCGGCGTGTATCGTAGATTCCCTGGTCAACCCAGTCCCAGATGCAGCCACCGGTAATACCTGTACTTGCCTCGATGAGATCCCAGTATTCCTGCAGGTTACCTACAGCCTGACCCATGGCATGAGCATACTCACAGATAAAGTAAGGCTTGTCGTTGAGGCCGTTCATCTGCTTCTTCACTACCTCGATTCTTGGATACATGTCTGAACCGAAGTCAGAGTACTTGGCACCGTGCTTGTAGCCCTCGTAGTGAACCCAAGCATCGCGACCAGGCAGGAGTTCCTTCACCTTATCGTAGGTAGCCTGGAAGTTATCGCCACCGCCCGACTCGTTACCGAGCGACCAGAATACCACGCTAGGATGGTTGCGGTCTCTCAATACCATGCGTTCTGTGCGGTCAACGTAGGCTGCGCGCCATGTAGGGTTGTTTGAGAGAGATTGGTTGTTGTGGCACTCTACGTCAGCCTCATCCATACAGTATAATCCGTAGTAGTCGAACATGGCATACATCTTAGCCTGACGAGGATAGTGGCTGGTACGGACGGTGTTCACATTGGCCTGTTTCATCAGAATCACGTCGCGAAGCATGGTTTTCACGTCGATGGCGTGACCATAGAGTGGATGAATATCCTGGGTGTTGACACCCTTGAAGAATACTCGCTTGCCGTTAACATAAACCAGTTTATCCTTGATGGTCACCTCTCTGAAACCGTATTTGGTAGAGAATACCATCTCTTCCTGGTCGCCTGCCTTCTGGCGAACGATAACGGTATAGAGATTAGGCTGCTCTGAGGTCCAAGCCTTCAGACCGGTGAGGTTGTCGATGCTAAGGCGACAGTTCTTCTGAGCATCCTTGGCGGTCATTGCAACCTGAGCAGACTGCTTGGCAACAGACTTGCCCTGAGGGTCGAGGAGTTCAATCTCCAGCGTCTTCTCAGATTTCTCCTTGGCTGCGTTATCGATGGTCAGGTCAACATTCAGGTTGCCTGATGTGTAATCCTTGTTCAGGGCAGATGTGATGTAATGGTCTGCCACGAAAGTCTTTGGAGTAGCTACGAGATAAACATCGCGGTGGATACCACCCAGGTGCCACATATCCTGTCCCTCCAGATAAGAGCCGTCGCTCCAGCGGTAAACGCGTACCGATACGTTGTTGTCGCCCTTGCGGACCAGGTTGGTAACATCGAATTCAGCATCGGTATTGGCACCCTGTGAATAGCCGGCATATTTTCCGTTTACCCAAACCACGATGGCGCTGCAGGCACCGTCGAAGTGCAGTAACACTCGCTTGCCTGTTTCCCAACCCTCAGGAAGGTTGAAGTTACGGCGATAAGAACCTATCGGATTCTTGTCGAAATTATCCTTGAAGGCTGTGATGAACGGAGGTTTGTTCTCGAAAGGATAGCCCACATTATTATATACAGGCACATCGTATCCAGCCATCTCCCAGTTCAGAGGCACCTGGAGTTCCTTCCATGAAGAAACGTCTGCGTTGTCTGCCCAGAAATCATCCTTCTCTGGCTTGCCCTGCTTCCAGTCGGCTGTGTAGTGGAATTTCCACTTTCCGTTAAGTAGAAGGTAGTTGGCGTGCTTAGGAGTGAGCCATGGGAATTTGAAGTAATCGTCCTTCTGCATGGTGGCAGTAGAAGAATAAGGCACGAAGGTAGCGTGCGCCTTTTCCTTGCGATCCTCAAACTTAGTTTCGTCTTCTACCCATTTGTCTGTAAATGGACAGACGTCAACTTTGTTCTCAACCACTTTCTTCACCTTTTTCTTGGCATGTCTAGGTTGTGCAATAGCTGATGCGCTGAAGAGGAAGGTTAATGCAACCGCAGCTCCCCAAAATAAATGTTTTTGTTTCATTGTCTGGTTGAATTATTAATAATTACAAGTTAGTTAGTTATGAATCTGTTTAGATTTGGTGCAAATTTACGATTAATTCCTGAAACCTCCAAAAAAAATCCGTACTTTCGTGTGCTGATGGATAAAATAAATTGACCTTGACCTTAATGGCCGGATATTATGCATGAAAAGGGTAAGAAAATCTTACCCTTTTCTTCCGAAATCGGTAGGATCTCGCCCAAGAATTAAATAGCATATTGCCCAACAGTAGGAATATTAAGATGGGCATGTAATCCCATAGCATGAAGTACTCGGGAAATCGTATTGAGAGTAAGGTTCTTACCGCTCTCAATCTTAGAGATTTGTCCCTTCTTTACTCCAACAAGGTTACCTAATTGCTCTTGTGTAAGTTTTTTGCTCTTACGAGCCTCCTTAATGGCCTCACCGATTAGGAATGTATTGATTTCATCCTCAAATTGATTTCGATGGGGACTTCCTATCTTACCAATATGCTTATCTAGCATTTCTTCTTCTGTATAAAATTTCATTTCTTCCATAATCACTTTTCTTTCATTTTAAAATACAATATTCTGATTTCCTCTGCCCGTTTTATCTGTTGCCTAGGCGTCTTTTGCTCTTTCTTGATAAAACCATGAGTAGCTACGACTAATGAATTAGTAGAAGTATCCCAAAAAGCGAGCAAACGATATTGGATTCCATCAAATTTTGTACGGAATTCCCATATTTCTGTTCCTTCCAGTTTTTTAAAGAGTTTAGGATCTAAGACATATTTAGCCTTTCGGATATTTGATAATATCTTATCCTTAGCCTTTTGTGGAAGGTTTTCCAAAAAGTCATCAACGTCTTTTGAAAATAGAACCTTAAATCTTTCTTTCATTTTATATGTTTATATGTGCAAATATAAGGAAAAGAATCTATATATGGAAACTTTTTGAGCGTATATTAACTATTTATAACGTTTTCTCAATCTTTGTAGACCTTATTTCGTGAAAGGTACACAAAAATATCCTTTCTTACCCTTTTCTTCCGAAATCGGCTGGAATCTCGCCCCATTTCTTTGTATCCCATTTAAAGATAGGAACGGTGACGGGGTGGGTGCGGAGCCAATTCTCGGCACGGGCGATGACCTGATAGAGCTGCTCGGTTTGAGGAGTACGCTCCAGCTTGGTCTTGCATTGCTTCTTGCTTACCCAGATCTGGGCATTCACGCTGTCGCTGTAGATTACCTTGCCGGTAATGCCCTTCTGTGCCATCAGGGCGAGGGCGTGGACGATGGCGAGGAACTCGCCGATGTTGTTGGTGCCGTGGATAGGACCATAGTGGAAAACCTGGGCGCCGGTCTGAAGGTCGATGCATTGGTATTCCATCGGACCCGGATTGCCGGAACAGGCAGCATCTACAGCCCAGGCATTTGCCGTAACTTCATTGGGTAGAGGGAGAACAGTATCGTTTCTCCAAGAAGGAGGATTGACAGGCATATTACTCATATTTTTCTGATTTTTGTTGCTTGGTTGATGAATTTTGGAGAATAATGGCCTCTATAAATAGTTTTTTGGGACTTTTATATCTATAGAAGTATACGAACCTCTATAAATGTGAAATGAGCAATCCCCAGAGTCTGGCTCTGGGGCTGCTCATTATCTGTCAATAGTCATTATTCGATTGTAGGTTATTATATCTTATGTAAAAATTACATTCTTTCTGGAACCTCGATGCCGAGCAGAGCCATACCGTTCTTCAGAATCTTGGCAACATTGGCTGCGAGAACCAGGCGGGTAATCTTCTCAGTCTCGCTCTCAGCATTCAGGATGCTGTAGTCGTGGTAGAACTGGTTGAATTCCTTGGTCAACTCGTAGCAGTAGTTAGCAATACCGCCAGGGTTATAGTTGTTGCCGGCATCAGCTACGGCTACAGCGAAGTCATTCATCTTCTGGATGAGGTCGATCTCCTTCTCGTTGATAGGAGCATCTGCGCCCAACTCAGCAGGAATCTCAATACCCTCGGCTGCTGCCTTACGCATGATGCTGCGGATACGAGCGTAGGTGTACTGGATGAAAGGACCTGTATTGCCGTTGAAGTCGATACTCTCCTCTGGGTTGAAGAGCATGTTCTTGCGGGCATCTACCTTGAGGATGAAGTACTTCAACGCTCCAAGACCCACGATGCGTGAAATCTCCTGGCGCTCTTCCTCGCTCATGTCCTTGAACTTGCCAAGGTCATCACTTGTCTGGCGAGCATCCTTGATCATCTCTGCCATCAGGTCATCAGCATCTACTACGGTTCCCTCGCGGCTCTTCATCTTACCGTTAGGCAACTCTACCATACCGTAAGAGAAGTGAACCAGGTCCTTGCCCCACTTGAAGCCGAGGCGGTCGAGCAGGATAGAGAGTACCTGGAAGTGGTAGTTCTGCTCGTTACCTACTACGTAGATCATCTTGTCGATAGGGAAGTCCTTGAAACGGAGGTCGGCAGTACCGATGTCCTGAGTCATGTAGACAGAAGTGCCGTCAGAACGGAGCAGGAGCTTCTGGTCGAGACCCTCGTTGGTGAGGTCTGCCCATACTGAGTTATCGTCCTTGCGGAAGAAGAGACCCTTCTCCAATCCTTCCTCTACCTTCTTCTTACCCTCGAGGTAAGTATTTGATTCATAATATATCTTGTCGAAACTTACACCCATCATCTTGTAAGTCTCGTCGAAGCCAGCGTAAACCCAGCTGTTCATCTTCTGCCAGAGTGCACGGACCTCAGGGTCGTTGTTCTCCCACTTCACGAGCATTTCGTGAGCCTCCTTAATCAGCGGAGCCTCTGCCTTTGCCTTCTCTGTGGCAGCTTCCTCGTCCATACCTTCCTTCATGTACTGAGCCTTGAGCTCTGCGATTTCCTCACGATAGTGCTTGTCGAAGGCTACATAGTAGTCGCCGATGAGGTGGTCGCCCTTCTTGCCTGAAGTCTCAGGAGTTTCGCCATTGCCCCACTTGAGCCAGGCGAGCATAGACTTGCAGATGTGGATACCACGGTCGTTAACGATGTTTGTCTTGATTACCTTGTTGCCGTTGGCCTCCATAATCTGAGCCAAAGACCAGCCGAGGAGGTTGTTGCGCACGTGACCGAGGTGGAGAGGCTTGTTGGTGTTAGGAGAAGAGTACTCGATCATGACGAGCGGACTATTCTCAGTAACAGGCTTCTCGCCGAACTTAGGGTCAGCGTTGATGGTGTTCAAGAGTCCTACCCAAGCGGCAGGAGCGATAGAAAGGTTGAGGAAACCCTTTACTACATTGAAGTCTGCGATAACGTTAGCGCAGTTTTTCTTCAGGTATTCGCCGATTTCCTGTGCTGTATCCTCAGGCTTTTTCTTCGACATTTTGAGGAATGGGAATACGACGAGGGTAAGGTTACCTTCGAAATTACTCTTGGTCTTCTGCAGGGCTACCATCTTTTCAGGTACGTCCTGACCATAAAGCTCCTTCACCGCCGCGATGACAGAGCTGATGATTTCGTTTTCTATCTTCATTATCTTTATATCTTTTTTACCGGTAAATATCTTTTCTTTATGCCCGCTCAAGGGTCATTTGCATCCCCTTGTTGTCTAAGCGGCTGCAAAATTACAAATAATAATTGGATTGTGCAAAGAAAAGCGATATTTTCTTTATCCTTCGAGGATAATTTCAGCCACGTCTTCTGGTGAATTCCAAAGGATTCCGTCCTGCAGCTCATCATCGGTAAAACCGTTGAGCGCTTCCTGTGCCTCCTTAGGAGTGATGGCTGGAGTTCCGTCCTCGTTCTTAGCATCGAGCAATGCCTGTAAGATGGCTGCTCTGTATTCTTCGATTGTCATCATAATTTTTGTGTTGTTTCGTTGTTCATTTTGTCGTTTTGATGGTGACAAAGGTAATGTTTTTTTTCGAAAACTCCAAACTTTTTGTCATTTTCTTTCGGAGAATATAGAAAAGTTTTAAATTTTCACGTATTTGAAATGTGAAACGGCAGGAGCGTTAGCTGTTGTCTTGCTTTTCCAGATAGAATGTAACATGGTAGTCGGAGAGACTGTTGTCGGATAGTCCCAGTTCGATGTTCTGCATCATCAGCATCTGGCGGGAGAGAGATAGTCCGATGCCTGTGCCGGATGATTTGGTGGTGAAGAACGGGATGAAGATTTCCCGTGCCACATCGGCAGGAATCGGTTCGCCGTTGTTGCTGAACAGCAGGATAGGGTTGTCGTTCCTGCTCATGCGGACGTCGATGTCGGTGGCATGGGCTTCGATGGCGTTCTTGGTAAGATTGATGAATACCTGGCGCAGCATGTTATGGTCGGCCTCCAGCGTGGCATTCTGAGGGAGGGAAAGGTGCCAGCTGAGGTCGGGATAGAGCGCCTTGATGCTCTCCAGGAAAGAGGCGAGCGGAAGGGGTTCTACGACGGGAGCCTGGAGCTGGGTGAGCTTGCGGTAGCTATCCACGAAGTTGGTGAGCGACTTGCTGGTGTCGTGAATCGCCTGAATGCCTTCCTCGTATTCGCTTCCCTTGATCTGCGGGTTGCTGAGATAAGCCTGGCAGATGCTGGAGATGGGAGCCGTGGCGTTCATGATTTCGTGGGTGAGTACACGGGTCAGCTTTTGCCAGGATTCCACTTCGTGTCTGGCTACGAGGCGGGCAATATCGCCCTGCATGTCGTTGAGTGCCTGCTGCAAGGCTCTTTCGCCTGGAAGCAAGCCCGAAGTGGGGAGGCGGAAGGCGTAATCGCCATTTCTTACAGCCTCACGCATCAGGAAGGCACGCGCCTTCAGCCTTCGCTGATGGCGAAAGAACAGATAGATGAGGCCGCCCAGAATGAGGCAGATTCCACCTATTAAATATATAAGTTTAATAATAACCATAAAATAGTATGTTTATCTCTTCAGTTTTGCATAGAGGGTTTGTCGGGTAATGCCGAGCATTTCGGCTGCACGCGAGATGTTGCCGTGGCATTTATCCACGACCTTCCGGATGTAATCGTTCTCGAAATTTTCCAAGGTTGCCACTTCCGTATTGTTGTCGATGGCGTCCTTGAGCACCCTTATCAGTTCGTCATTATCCCAGGGCTTGGTAACGAAATCGGCGGCTCCGCTTTTCAATCCCTTGATGGCAAGCTGCACGTCGGCAAAGGCGGTGATGAGTACCACGGGGATGTGGGCGTGGAGCCGGCGGAAGGTACGGAGCCAGAGCAAGCCGTCCTGTCCGCTGTTTACGCCGAGCGAGAAGTTCATGTCGAGTAGGATGAGATCTACCTGCTCCTGTTGCAGCAGCGTGGGGGCGGTATCGGGGCGAGAAAGGGTGAGAATCCGTTCGAACGTATTGCCCAGACAGATTTTCAGCGCCGTGAGTATCGACGGATTATCGTCGATGACAAGAAGGGTTCCGTATTTCATATCTTTTATTTTTTTTGTTTGCAAAAGTACGCTTTTTTCCCGAAACGACAAACAAAAACGGGGCTGTTGTGTGATAATCATACAATAGAGTGTATGAATTTCATACAATCCACCTTCCGGGCTGTCGGAAATCTTGGCAGAAAACGGGAGAAGCCGTAACTTTGCAGCAGCTAACGAAAACAGGGAGATGGTATTCTTCCTTTATCGTTTGATTTTAGTGAAACAAAAAATAAATGAGTATATGATGAAAAGTTATGTGAAATTCTTATCACGCAACAAGCTTTATGCCACCATAGAGGCCTTGGGCCTCTCGGTGGCACTGGCTTTTGTGCTGATACTCGTTTCCTACGCTACTGCAGAGTATCGTGTGGGAACGAATCTGAAACAGGCTAAGGAACTCTATGTAGCAGGTTCCGGCGATTATCTCGGAATGACCTGGGGCACAGCCAAGGAGTTCTTTCCTTCCATCCCGGAAATCAAGGGATGGACAAGATTTGGTGAATATTATGCTCCGCAGGGAGCCATGATAGATGGACAGTATTATGAGGCAAAATATCTGGCTATCGACCCGAACTTCTCCCAGTTTATGGGTTACAAATGCCGTGGTTGTGCGCCTGATCATCTCCTTTCGGATGCTCATCAGGCAATGGTTTCGGAATCTTTTGCCAAGAAAGCCTTCGGCAACGCCAATCCTATCGGCCGTACTATCCAATGCGGTAAGCTGCAACTCAAGGTGGTGGGAATCATGGAGGATTTCGACCGTGAGGACCTTCTTGACCCATACGATATTTTCGTGTCGATGAAATTGATAGAAGCTGAGGCTCAGGCGATGGATCAGTTTGGCTCCTGCATCACGGTGGCGCGACTGGCAAAGGATGCTGACCCGGAAAAAGTGAGACAGACCTTGCTCGGCAAATACATGAACTACTGGAAGGGATGGAAGAAGGAATCGGATGGAGTCAGCTTTATGTGGGGTTGCCATTTTGTAAGATGGGACCAGATTCATTTTACGGATGATGAAGTCGATATTTTCAAGCATGGCAATCGTACTCTCGTGAATATCCTACTGGTTGTGGCGCTGGTTCTGCTGCTCTCAGCTCTCTTCAATTACATCAATCTTACGGTGGCTCAGATTGGCAACCGTGCGAAGGAGATGGCTACCCGAAGACTGCTGGGCGAATCGGTAGGGGGCGTGATGCTTCGCTATCTCAAGGAGTCGGCGCTCTTCACGGCAGTCTGCTTCCTGCTGGGCTTGTTGATTTCCTGGGCATTCATTCCGTTATTCAATTCGATGTTGGATACGAAAATCGACCTGTTCCATTCCTTCGACCTTCTGTGGTTCCTGCCGTTGGCTTACGTCATCATTTCCATCTTTGCGGGAATCCTTCCTGCCATCGTGGTTTCCCGTTTCAATCCGATAGATGTGGTGAAGGGAACCATCCGCATGCGCAGCAAGATGTGGTTCAGCAAGATATTTATCGTAGCCCAGAACGTCATCAGTATCACGCTGGTAGTCATGGCGATAACGATGATGCTCCAGATGAAGCATCTTGCCGATTTGCCGTTGGGTTATCAGACGAAGGATATTGTTTCCATCTTTTCTTCCTTGGATGGTTCGCCGGAGAAGATGGCTATCCTCAGGAACCGTCTGAAAGCGCTCCCTGAGGTGGAAGAGGCAACTTACGGCAACGCCAATCCTATCAGCAGCTGGGGAAACGGCGTGCATGATGACAATGAAAAACCGATAGGAATGCTCCGTATGTTCTTGGCTGATTCCACGGCGATGAAGATGCTGGGAATCAGGGTGATTGAGCAGTATTGTGAACCAGCCTATGGCAAGATTTGGGTAACGGAAGATGCGAAGCGTGCCTATGGTGTTTCTGCCCACAAACCTTGGTTCGGAATGAGAATGAAGGACGGAAAGCACGAATATGAGGTGTGCGGCGTGATTGCCGATTACCATAGTGGAGATGCGCTGAGCGAGAATGAGAAAACGGAGCATAATGCCATTGGAGTCATCACCCCGCAGCAGGGTGGATGGGCTGTTCTGGTGAAAACCCGTGGCGATCATGCCCAGGCGCTGCAGGCAATCAGGAATACCTGCAAGCAGGTGGCTAAAGAACTGATAGGTGTTCCTACGGAAATGGAGGCGGAGTATATGGATGATACGCTGAAGAATAACCTCAAGGACAAGCATAATATGATGGTGCTCATCATCACCTTTATGAGCATTTCTATCCTGATTTCTGCCCTGGGCCTCTTCGGAATGTCGGTTTATTACGGCAACCAGCAGAAGCGGCAGATTGCCCTGCGCAAGGTGATGGGTGCTTCGATTGGTGATGCGGCTTGGCAACTGGCCAGGAGATTCCTCGTCAGTTCGCTGGTGGCTGTGGTCATCGCCATCCCTATCTGCGTGAAGTTGATGCAGACTTATCTCATGGATTTCGTCCATCGCATCTCCTTCCCTTGGTGGGTGTTGCTGGTTGGCGCCATCTTTACTTTATTGATAGCCTTTGTTTCGGTTATCGGCTGCACCCTGCGTACGGCGATGTCGAATCCGATAGACAGCATCAAGGCTGAATAATGAGTCATAAACTTTAAAAAGATTTCTAACGATGATACGAACAGAAAATTTAACTAGAATATTCCGCACGGAAGAGGTGGAAACCATCGCCCTGAACGGCGTAAACATAGAGGTAGAAGATGGCGAGTTTATCGCCATCATGGGTCCTTCGGGATGCGGTAAGTCAACCTTGCTGAACATCCTGGGCTTGTTGGATAGTCCTACGGAGGGCAAGTATTGGTTGAATAACGAGGAAGTGGGCCATCTGAAGGAGCGTGAGCGCACCGCCTATCGCAAGGGGCGCATCGGCTTCGTGTTCCAGAACTTCAATCTTATCGACGAACTTACCGTTGAGGAGAATGTGGATTTGCAGCTGAAATACCTCGGAGTGGGGAAGGCGGAGCGCAAGGAGCGTGTGCTCGAAATTCTGAGAAAGGTGAAGCTGAGTCATCGTGCCAAGCATTATCCTCATCAGCTTTCGGGCGGTCAGCAGCAGAGGGTTGCCATCGCCCGTGCCGTGGTAGGCAAACCTAGCATCATCCTTGCCGATGAGCCTACGGGTAACCTCGATTCCAAGAATGGTATGGAGGTGATGCAGTTGCTCAGCGAGCTGAACGAGGAGGGAACCACCATCGTGATGGTGACGCACTCTAAGCACGATGCTACATACGCCAGTCGCATCATCAATCTGTTTGATGGACAAGTGGTGGATGCGATGAATGATCAGCTTTAATCTTTGGTTTCTGTCCAACAATTAGACGGTGGTGTCTAATTGTTGGACAGTTTGTTTAATGAGGGTTTTTATTTAATGGCTTGATTATCAGGAGAAATGCTGTTTTGGCACGGCTCTTGTCCTTATCATGCCAAAATGAAGAAGATTATGAAAAGAATAGGAATATTGATAGGATGGTTGGTCTGGGCGGCTGGCGCTTCAGCACAGAGCTGGAGCCTTGACGACTGCATGAAATACGCCGTGGAGCACGCCACGGAGGTGAAGCGGGAGGTGGTTAATGCCCGTCAGCGCAAGCAGGATTACCAGCATGCTGTGGCAGGATTCCTGCCTACCGTTACGGGTGGCGTGCAGGGACAGTACGCCTGGGGACGAAACATCGACCCGGAAACCAATACTTATAATAATGTAACGACATTCAACAACTATTATCAGCTTTATGCCGAACTGAATGTCTTCGATGGTTTCGCCACCATCAACGCCTTGAAGCAGGCTAAGCTGAGCCGGGATTATTCAGCCACGGCGATGCAGAAGATTCAAGACGATAGAGCCATCGACGTGATGCAGAAATATGTGGATGCTGCCTATGCTGAGGCAAGTATTCAGATAGCAAGCGAGAAACTAAACGAAAGCAAGCGGATGCTGGCTAAGATGAAGCGACTGTATGAACTGGGTGAAAAAGGGCGCCCAGATGTGGTGCAGATGGAATCGCAGGTGGCAGAAGATGAATACAATCTTACGCATCAGGAGAATGTGGCAAAACAGAGTCTGCTCGCCTTGAAATCCGCGATGAATTTTCCGGTGGATGAAGAGCTGAAAATCCAGATTAAAGAGGAGCAGAATTTGAAGTTAACGTCTGATAATAAAGAGGTTTCTGAATCTGGAGTAAACTACGAAACCGTTTACCAGGGCTTCCAGCATATTTCTCCCGATTTGAAGTCGGCAGAATACGAAGTGGAGCGGGCACGGTATGATTACAAGATTGCAAAAGGCAGATTGCTGCCATCACTCTCTCTCGGTGGTGGCATTTCTACCAACTATTATAAGAATCTCTCTCAGAAAGGGCAATACGATGGGTTTGCCTCGCAGTTTCGCAACAACCAGGGCGAATACCTCGCGTTGACCCTTTCCATACCTATTTATAATAGCGACCGATGGCACAGCGTGAAGAAGGCACGCAACGACTGGCAACTGGCGCAGGTGAACCTGGAGGAAACCCGTCGCAAGCTTCACGACCAGATAGCCCAGGCGGTAATGGATGCAGAAGGTTACGCCAAGGAGTTGCATCAGATGCAGAAGAAGGTGGCCTCCGATTCGCTCGCCTATCACATGTCGAGCCGGAAGTTTGAAGAAGGAATGCTTTCCACCTTCGATCTTCATGCCGCAGCCCAGACGCTTCTGGAAAGCAGGATCAAGGAACTCCAGATGCAGATGCTGCTTATCATCAAACAGAGGCTGGTTGCTTATTATCAAGGAGAGGAGTTGGTTAGGTGAAGTCTTTAGGCACGGATTACGCGGATTACACGGATTTTATTCTTAAGGTGAGAGGGTAATCATCAAATTTGAATTTTTATAAATTATGGATATACAAATAGAAAAGAAAAAATATCTCGTGCCTCGCAAGTATTGGGCATGGATTGGCGGAGGAGCGGTTTTGATCGCAGTCCTCATTTGGTTGGGATTGAGCAATTTCTCTTCCACCCTGAAGGTGGACAGGAAGGGATTGAGCATCGGAACCGTAGAGAAGGCGCAGTTCAACGATTATGTTTCGGTGGATGGACAGGTGGTTCCTATCTCCGTGGTGCAGATCAGTTCCGAGGAAGGCGGTATTGTTCTGGAGAAAGTGGTGGATGAAGGCGCCCACGTGAACAAGGGCGATGTGATTGTGAAACTGAGCAATTCGAATCTCGACCTGGAGATTTTGAATGCCGAAAGCGAACTTGCCGAAAAGCAGGACATGCTTCGCAACACCCAGATTTCGATGGAGCAGGACCGCCTGAACAATAGCAACGAGGAACTGTCGCTTTCGCAGGATGTCATTACCAAGCGCCGTTCCTATCAGCATCAGGAGGCGTTGCATAAGGAAGAACTCAATTCGCGCGAGGAGTATCTGAAGGCTAAGGAAGATTACGACCTTGCCGTCAAGAAGCATGCGCTCATCAGCAAGCGATTGAAGAAGGATGCACAGCTCCGCCGTTCGCAGATGGATCAGATGGGTGATAATCTGGAAGCCATGCAGAAGAATGTACTGTTGGTTCGCCAGCGCAAGGAGAAGCTGAACATCCGCAGCACCATTTCGGGTGAGATTGGTTTGCTCGATGTGGAACTGGGACAGAGCATTTCTGCCGGACAGAAGATAGGCGTCATCAACGACCTCAGCGATTTCAAGGTGCAGGCGCAGGTGGATGAGCATTACATCGACCGGGTAAAACCGGGACTTACTGCCACTTTCGACCAGAACGGCAAGCATTATCTCCTGCAGGTTCGCAAGGTTTATCCCGAGGTAAGAGACGGCAGGTTCCGCATCGACTTCATCTTCAAAGGTGTTCGCCCTGGCAATATCCGAACCGGTCAGACTTATTATGTAGATTTGCAGCTCGGTCAGTCGAAGCAGGCAATAATTATCCCTAAAGGCACGTTTTATAGTGTAACGGGCGGTCAATGGATCTTTGTATTAGACAAGAGTGGCAAGAAGGCTTATCGCCGAAAGATAACCATCGGTCGCCAGAATCCTCAGTATTATGAGGTGATTGAAGGCTTGGAGCCGGGTGAGCAGGTTATCGTTAGTGGCTACGAAGCCTATAAGGATAATGATGTATTAGTTTTTAATTAGTAGTGATTAGTTAGTAATGATTAATTAGTAGTGATTAGTGATAAATTGGGCTAACGCCCTTGAAACAGGATATTTGATATGAATCATATTATTAACGCATTCAAGAATCTGCCTCGAAGGGGCCAGCACAACTTCGTGAAGATCTTGTGCCTGGCGCTCGGATTGGCAATCAGTTCGGTAATTATTGCCGAGATTTATTTCGAGCAGACCTACGATACGTATTTCCCTAGTTGGGAGAGGACGTATATGATTTCGGAAGTGGGTACTAACCATGGCGAAACCATGGAGTTTACCAATACTTCAGGAGCCACTGCCCAAGGTGTAAAGCAATATGCGCCTATGGTGGAAGCTGCTACCAGTACTCACTATTTTTATGATGATGCCCAATGCAAGATGGAAGACCAGAACATCATTTCTGCCAATATCAGGATGGCAGACAGTTGTTTCTTTGATGTCTTTCCACAGAAGATATTGATAGGCAAGGCTAAACAGATTCTATCCCAACCCTTATCCTGTCTCATCGATTCAGAAACGGCAGCAAAGATTGGCGGTAATGTTGTAGGTAAGCATTTCACGCTTTCCAATTATCCGGGAACCACTTTTACCATCTATGGTGTTTTCGAAGCGTTTCCCTGGGGTTCTTCCTTTCATGGTACGCAGATGATTCTGTCGAGGTGTAGTGTGCCATACGTATATTCCTACGATGGCAGAGGCCAATGGGTGGGAAATGATTCCTATAGGTCCTACATCCGGTTAGCAAAGGGGCATGAGGCAAAAGAACTCAAGCCTTACGTGAATAAGATGCGAGAGGATCATTTCCCTTTGAAGGAGATGAAGAATATGGGAATAGAACTGAACTATGATTTCACGGTATTGAGCGATGTTTACACCCAAGATCCTTATGTCAAGAAGATGGGATGGATTATGGGAATTATCGCTTTTGTCCTCCTCTTCACTTCTGTGATGAACTATCTGCTTATCATCGTGGGAAATCTTGTGGGTCGTTCTCGCGAAATGGCTGTCCGTAAGTGTTATGGTGCCGAATCGAAGAACATTCATGCCATCATTTTCTCAGAGGCTTTGGCGCATGTGGGACTGGCGGTTGTTCTTGCGGCTGTTCTTGTGTTCCTTTGCAAGGGAACCATCGAAAACTTCCTTTCTGCTCCGGTAAGCACGTTGGTGCTTAATCGTGGCAGTTGGATATTGGTGGCTATCTGTATTCTGGTACTGCTGGTTGGCGGCTTGCTGCCAGGTTGGCTTTACAACAAGATTCCTGTAGCCATCGCTTTCCGTGGTTATAATGAGAATCGCAACCGATGGAAGCTTGGTTTGTTGGGTGTCCAGTTCGTTATTTCTGGTTTGCTGTTCTGTTTGCTTTACATCGTGAATGGTCAATACCAGCTGATGTTGGGGCTCAATCCTGGGTATGATTATGATCATGTGGCGATTGTTTCGATAGATGCCAGCAATAGAGACCAGCGCAACCAATGTCTGGCAGAAATCAGACGGATGCCGAATGTCAAGGATTGCAGTTCGACTTTTAATGTTCCGCTCGATGGGTATGATCGTAGTGGAAATATGGTTGGAGTACCTGGCGACGAGAAGAATACCTTTAATATCATGGAGATGTCGGGAGTGGACGACAATTTCTTCAAGATGCTGAATATTCCTATCGTTCAGGGTTCTTTCTTTACGGAAAGAAATGACAGTTGCCGACAGGTTATTATTGATGAACGAGGTGCTGAGAAACTCATCAAAACGTGGCATTGGAAGGATGGCGTAGTTGGCAAGCAAATTACCTGTACGGGACATGATAATAATATCTTTACCATTTGTGGCGTGTGCAAGAATATTCGCTGGGGTGCTGTGGAAACCGGGGGTGATGGTATGAATGAATTTCCAGATTTGTATTTCTATTCAGCCAAGACGGCTTACTATATGTTGGTTAAGTTTAATGAACTAAGGGATGAATCGTTGTCGGAGTTGCAATCGAAGGTGCAGGCGATGTATCCGAACAATAAGGTCATCGTGAAAAGTTATGCTTCAGAATTGGCTAACCAGTATGCTTCCCAGCTTAATTTTCGCAACGGAATCCTGGTAGCCGGCATCGTGACGATGATTATCGCCCTCTTCGGATTGGTGGGCTATACGAGTGATGAGGTGAACCGCCGCCGCAAGGAGATTGCAATCAGAAAGGTGAACGGGGCGAAGGTGAAGGATATTCTTCGCATCTTCCTGAAGGACATTATGAAGATTGCCTTGCCTTGCATCATCGTGGGCGATTTGGGGGCTTGGCTGATAGCCAGACAATGGCTCATGTCGTTTAGCGAGAAGATTACGATGACGCCTCTGCTGTTTATCGGCGTTACCATCATCTTGCTCGTCATCATCGGGCTTTCCGTCGTCATCAACTGCTACAAGGTGGCGAATAGTAATCCTGTGAAGTATCTCAAGGATGAATAAGTCTCCCACAGATTTTCACAGATGACACAGATTTAAGGGCGTATGCCCTAATTTAACATTCAACATTTAACACTTAACATTGAATAAAATGATAAAAGTAGAGAATCTTTGCAAGTCATTCCGCACAGAAGATGTGGAGACGATTGCTTTAAATAATGTATCTTTCACAGTAGAAGACGGCGAGTTTGTCGCCATTATGGGACCATCCGGTTGCGGTAAATCCACCTTGCTCAACATTCTCGGTTTGCTCGACAACCCAACTTCTGGAAAATATTTCCTGGGTAATCACGAGGTGGCAAACCTGAAGGAAAAGGAGCGCACGGATGTGAGAAAGGGAGAAATCGGATTTGTGTTCCAGAGCTTCAACCTGATAGATGAATTGAATGTAGAGGAGAACATCGAACTTCCTCTTACCTACCTCAACATTCCGAAGGCGGAGCGCAAGGCAAAGGTGCAGGCGATTATGAAGCGAATGGCCATCAGCCATCGTGCCAAGCATTTCCCTCACCAGCTGTCAGGTGGTCAGCAGCAGCGAGTAGCCATCGCCCGTGCCGTGGTCTTTGGTCCGAAGCTCATCCTCGCCGATGAGCCTACAGGTAACCTCGATTCCAAGAATGGAGCCGAGGTGATGCATCTGCTTACTGAGCTGAACCACGAGGGCACCACCATCGTCATGGTAACGCATAATGAGCATGATGCCAAGATAGCCCATCGCACCATCCGCTTGTTTGATGGACAGATAGTGGAGGCAGAGGGCAATCAGCAATTATTTGACTAAGTTTAATATGGCTTTTATAAAATCGTGTGATAAGCCAATAATTTCCAGGATGTCATTTTCGGAAATTTCGTAGGCGCAGTTGTAATCGGCTTTTTGCCTTAATTGGAACATACGGGCGAGGAAACTGCCATAAGAGATATCTACGATACCAGTCTTTACGAAGTGTAAGCTGAATTGGGTGTTAATGCCAGCATGAGTGTGGGCATTAACACCTTTTGCTATGAATAGAGCTTGTACGGCATGGAAGCAGGCATAGTAATAGCGATTGGCTGCTAAATCCCAATGCTTTAGTTCAACCATTTCATCTGCTTGAGTTAAAAAGCGCTTGGCTTTTTCTACTTGCAGACTGATTAATGTGTCTTTGTTTACTTGATCCATAACTTTTATATTAAACTAATGCCGTCTCGATTTACATTCTCGTAAAAAGGGGTGAAGTTATACGATTCCCATTCTTTCTTTGTGTAAAGAATGGGATTGATTTCTGTGCCGAGGTCGCAACCTAACAAGACAAACGGGTAACTTACTTTGTCATAGTCTGTTTGTTCCAGTTTGTCTTTATCTAAAAGGATAAGGATGTCCCAGTCTGAATCGTTGCGAGCATCACCTCTCGCTCTTGATCCATACAATATAGCCTTGCTTCCTGAAGGAATAGCAGATTTAGCTATATCTTTTATCTTTAATATAGTCTTATCGTCTGTTGACATAAACTTAATCTTTTATAATGGCAAAGATATGGTAAAAAAGCGAAAGCGCCAAACTTTCTTCCCCAAAATTATACTTTTTTATGGGATGATGATGCGGAAGGTGGTGATTCCCTGCGCCTTGTCCTGATGGAGCGAGAGGCTGCCGCCGCTTACTCGCATGATCTGGCGGGAGAGGGAGAGACCGATTCCGCTTCCTTCCGGCTTCGTGGTGAAGAACGGGATGAAAATGTGGGAGGCTACATCTTCGGGGATGAGACCGGCGTTGTTGCTCACGTCGATGATGATGGATTCCTGGGCGTTGGCGTAGGCTTGGAGACGGATAAATGCCTTCTTGCTTGCCGCGGATTGCAAATCCGCGGAGCGGCATTCCTGCTTGTTCCTACCCTGATTATTTCCATCTTGCTTGTTTCTTTCTGTAGATAACTTTTCCTGCCCGTTGAAAGCTTCTACGGCATTCTTCAGAAGATTCGTTACCACGTGAGAGAGGAGGCTCTCATCGGCGTAAACCAGCAAATCCTTGGGAGAAACCGAAATTTCTACTTCGTGGTTACAGAGCAGCGCCATTCTTTCCAGGAATGGTTCCACATAGAAGAGGGCAGGCTGAGGCTGGGGAACATGGGTGAAGCGGCGATAGTTGTTGACGAAAGCCAATAGCTCGGTTCCTGTTTTGTGGATGGTTTCCAAGCCTTGTTTCAGCTTCGCTTGCTCAGCAGATTGTGGCTTCTCTGAAACCTTTATCAATTTGCCTGGAGAATGTAAATCATCAGATTCGTTATCTGCAATCAGCAGCTCCTTGCTGCCCAATTCTTTCAGCAGAGTCTCGCTCAGCGAAGTAACCGGCGTGATGGTATTCATGATTTCATGGGTCAGCACACGAATCAGCTTGATCCATGAATCCACTTCCTGGTTGCTCAGCTCGTGGCTCACGTCGCTCAGGGCGATGATGCGCACGTGCTTGTCTTTCAGCATGGCTTGCGTCTCATGCTTTGCCAAGTGTTCATCCTTCAGTTTCCCTTTTACCTGGTTCATGTGGGTAAGCACATCCGTATCGAGCAACCGGAGGGCTGCCTGATTATGTTGCAGGATGTTGTCGTGACCATCCACCACCAGGATGCCCGTATCCACCGCATTCAGAATCTGCTCGTAATATTTCTCCCGATTCATCTGCTCCTCTCTCGTATGTTGCAGGAAGAGCTTGATTCTGTTGAGGGATTGATGCAGAATCTTATCCTCCTTAAACCCCTTCTCCGTAGGAAAGTTGAAGGAGAAATCCCCATTATCTATCGCATCAAAAAGGAAGGTTACCTTCTTGATGTTACGGCGATAGTGGCGGTAGAGCCAGATGTTGACTGCTACTAAAACTACCAAAATCACCAATAAAACGATGATTGTTAACTGACTATTCATCTGATAACTAAAAATCCGTGTAATCCGTGCCTAAATTCATAACCCGTATCGCTTAATCTTATTATAAAGCGTCTGGCGGGAAATACCTAACCTAGCGGCTACCACCGACAGGTTTCCCTCACATTCCCTGATGGTTTTCTCTATCATTCGGCTCTCCATCTCGTCGAGCGTCTGAACCTCTTCCAGGGGCTTCTCTCTTTTCTGCTGGTTTCCGCCGTCAATATCTTCGGCAGAAATCATTCCGCCATCAGACAGAATCACGGCTTTCTCGATGGCGTGCTGAAGTTCACGGATGTTTCCGTACCAAGGCAAATTGGTAAGTTTTTTCTCAGCTTCTTCCGAAAGACGGAGATTCAGCTTATTATATAAATCGCCATATTGACGGAGGAATCTTTCTGCCAGCGGAACGATGTCTGATTTTCTCTGTCTCAGGGCAGGCAATTCCAGATGGATGGTGTTGATGCGGTAGAGCAGATCCTCTCTGAATTCGCCATCGTTTACCATCTGCTGCAGATTGCGGTTGGTGGCGCAAACTAGTCGTACGTTGATGGGAATCTGCGTACTTCCGCCCACTCTTACGATGCTTCTGCGTTGCAGGGCGGTAAGGAGTTTTGCCTGAAGACCATAGGATAGGTTTCCTATCTCATCCAGGAAGATGGTACTGCCGTCGGCAAGCTCAAACTTGCCCGGTTTATCCACCTTGGCATCGGTAAAAGCACCCTTCACATGACCGAAGAGTTCGCTCTCGAAAAGGGTTTCCGTAATGGCTCCCATATCCACAGGCAGCATCTTTTTTCCACATCTTGTGGATAAACGATGTATCTCGTTGGCTAACACCTCTTTACCTGTTCCGTTTTCGCCCGTAATGAGGATATTTGCATCGGTTGCAGCAACTTTTTCCATAATACTTCTCAAATTGTTCATAACTTCGCTATCTCCCCAATACATAGCGCTTTGCGCATCTTTTCCACCAGGTTTTCCACCATTCCTGTTAATAACGTTATCCACAGCCTTGTTTTTATTCCTAGCCTCTATTAGCGTACGTATCATCTTCTCGTTTTCAAAAGGCTTCACGATGAAGTCGGCGGCACCTTCCTTGATGCCTGTTACGGCAAGTTGGATGTCGGCATAGGCGGTAAAGAGCACCACTTCGGTTTTCGGGCTGAGGCTCTTGATTTCCTTGAGCCAGTACAATCCCTCGTTTCCCGAATTGATTCCGCTGGAGAAGTTCATGTCGAGCAGCACCACGTCGGGATGCTCCTCTCTCAGTTTGGCTGGGATGGAGTTAGGGTTGGCGATGGTGATGATGTCATCGAATATGGGTTCCAGCAGCATCCTTACCGTAGTAAGAATGTTGCGGTTGTCATCAACAATCAATATCGTTCCTTGTTTCTTAATCATGGTGCAAAGTTACGAAATATCATCGGAAATGGGTAATGATTGTCTAATAATTAGACGAAAAAAAGCCGATAAAGGCATCAAAAGTGGCAGGAAGAATATTTTTTGGTGAAAACAAATGGCAAGTTTCCCGATTATTTTTGTACTTTTGCAACATTATTTTGAAAATAAGCGTACCCGATTCCAGGGGGATGTTGTATTATGAACAAAGTAGAATCATAAAAACAAGAAAAATGATGAAAAGAACGACTTCCCTTTTACTGTGTCTTGTCTTGAGCATTTCCCTATTTGCTCAAAGCAGAGGTGTGACCTTTCAGGTGCATAACGAAACGCTTACTTCCGTATTGAAGAAGATTGAAAAGGCGGGCGAGAAGAATATCCTCTTTGCCTATCAGGCTACCGACCAATATCGCGTTACTGCCAATATCCAGGCTAAGCGCCAGAAGGAAGCCCTGGAGATGGTGCTGCAAGGGAAACCTTTCTCCTTCGTAGAGCACAATACCTATTTTGCCGTTCAATACACGGGCAAGGCGACCCGGGTGGAACAGATCAAAGGCAAGGTGGTGGATGAGCACCAGAAGCCTTTGCCTTTTGCCAACGTGGTATTGATTTCCTCCGTCAGCAAGGCTTATGTGGCTGGTTGCGTAACGGCAGAGGATGGAAGTTTCGTGCTTCCTTATGCCGATAAGGATGTAATGCTGAAGGTTTCGTTTGTGGGCTATAAGTCGCAGACCCTGGCCTGCAAGCCTACCATGCACATCGGTCTGCATCCCGACACCCAGCAGCTGAAGGCGGTAACCATCAAGAGTTCCCGCCCCAATGTGGTGTATAAGGACGGCGCCTTCTCTACCCTGGTATCAGGTACCATCCTGGGCGAACTGGGCTCTGCCGAAGATATGATCAGCCAGTTGCCCTTCGTTTCGGGTGAAGCAGGCAGTTGGGAAATCATCGGTCGTGGAGCGCCCGAGATTTATCTCAACGGCAGGAAACTGGAGAATCTGAACGAACTCAAGCGATTGAGCGCCAAGGATATTCTGAAGGCAGAAATCGTTACCGTACCCGGAGCGCAGTATAGTTCCAAGACCAATGCCGTAATCCGTCTGCGTGCCGTTCGCAAGCGCGGACAGGGCTTGAGCGGAAGCCTTTATTCTGAATATATGCAGGGCCGTTATTCGCCTCATACTTTTGATGATGTGCAGTTGAACTATCGTACGGGCGGACTCGATATCTTCGGCGAAGTGGGAGTGGGATTGAATCGCTCGCACATCACCGGCCATTCCGAAACCCAGCTCCATACTACCAGCGACTGGGAATTCAACAGCCGCAGAACCACGAATGCCAATAGTGGAGATATTCTCCTGAACACGGGATTCAACTATGAGATTTCCGAGAAGCAATCGCTGGGTATGCGCTATGAGACAACCAATATAATAGGTAACAACTACACCCACAGCTGGGGAGCTACCGATGTGTGGGAGGATGGCAAACTGACGGAAAGCATGGGCGTAGATCTGTTTTCGAAACGCAAGCCCCATTGGTCGCATAGCGTGAATGCCTATTATAATGGTGATTTCGGCAAATGGAACATCAATTTCAATGGCGACTTCTATAACAAGGTGAGTCAGAGGTCCCAGACGGCGATAAACGACGGACAGCTGGATGCGGAATCAGAGAGCAAGGTGAGGAGTAATCTCTATGCTGCCAAGCTGGTGGTGTCGGGACCATTGTGGAAGGGTAGGCTTTCCTTCGGAACGGAAGAGATGTTTACCAACCGCCACAACGACTTCACCCAAAGCGGCTTTTCTGCCGATGCCTTCAATCACATCCGTCAGTCTATCTATGCCGGATTCCTGGAGTATTATCTAAGCATCGGACGCATGAATTATGGTGCCGGTTTGCGATACGAATATCAGAAGACCGATTATTACGAGAAGGATGTGCTGCAGGCAGAACAGAGTCCCAGCTACAGGGATTGGATTCCCTTCCTATCCGTCGGCTACAGCAAGGATAATCTGAATCTTGCCTTCTCCTATCGTCTGAACAAGTACAGTCCTATCTACGTCATGCTTCAGAGCAGCATCGACTACGAAAGCAAGTACGAGTACAAGTCCGGTGACCCTCATCTCAAACCTCAGAAGCAGCACAGTTTCAACCTATCGGGCAATTACAAGTGGCTGTCGTTCATGGCTTACTACAACTATGTACTTGATATGTACATGACCTGGTACAAGCCTTACGACGAGGTGAACCATCCGAGTGTGCTTTTGGAGACGATGGCTTCGGTGCCTCATTCCTACTATTGTGGAGCCAATATCCGTGTGGCGCCTTCGTTTGGAATCTGGTATCCTAACCTCACGGCGAGTGTCTTCTACAGTCATGATAATGTTGATCATCTCAATATCCCCGAGTTTGGCAAAAACCAGCCTCAGTTTACATTCAGCATGAACAACAATCTGAGGCTTCCCCACCGGTGGTTCATGAATCTTTCGGGCAATGTCAGCACGAGGGCGGAGATGGGAATCGGAAGGAGGAAATGTACGGGCAACATGCAGTTCCGGGTTTCCAAGAATTTCATGAAGAATGATGCCCTTAAGGTGGTGTTTGTATTGCAAGACCTCTTGCATACAGGATATTATTATTTCGAGGCAAACGGCACGCAGTCGCATCGCACGTTTACCCGATACGCAGATAATCAGAAAGTTGGCATCTGTGTGAGATACACATTCAATGCAACGAGAAATAAATATAAAGGTAGTGGCGCAGGACAGAGCGAAAAACAACGACTTTAAGCAGCTATTCCTGGAAATGTATCCTCGATTGGTGCGTTATGCCGTGTCCCTTTTGGGAGACGGCAACGAGGCCCGTGACGTTGTGGGAGATGTTTTCGAGAAGGCGTGGAACCAATTCTCCTCCTTGCAGATGGAAACAAGGAGGAGCTGGCTCTATGCATCGGTGAGAAATGCCTGCCTCAACTGGCTCAAGCACCAGCAGGTGGAACAGACCAACGTAGAGGCGCTGATAGAGGCCACCCGGTATGATATGAGTACCCGGTATGAGGAACACGAGCGCCTGCTGCAACAGGCGGAGCAGATAGCGAGGGAGCTGAAGGAACCCACCTGCACGATTCTCCGCCTCTGCTATTTCGAGCATCTCACCTATCAGCAGGCAGCCGACAGGCTGGGCATCAGTCCCAACACCGTGAAGAAGCATATTTCCAAGGCACTCGCCATCTTGCGCGAGCGAATGAAGCATACAAACATAGAAAATTAGGAGGAAAAATCATGAATAAGAATCAAGATCAAGAACTGGATTATAGAATGGATTCTGTATCAGAAAATGTTTCTGAGAATGCTTCTGAGAAAGTTTCAGAAAATGTTTCTGATGCCCGGCTTTCCCAGATATTCGGGGAAGCCTTGGGCGATGAGCCTTCGAAGGAGGAAACGCTGGCGGCTTGGGAAGCTTTCGAGAAGAAGCATATTTCTTCAGAGAAGGAATATCTACAGAAGGCAGAAGATGAATTGTCTGAGAAAAAGATAGATAAAGCCCGAATCCTGACTTGGATTACGGCATTTGTTGCAGTAGCGGCAAGCCTATTCCTTTTTATTTTCCGTTCATCCCAGGAGATTTCTCAGCCAACGGAGTTCTCCATGGAACTTTTCTCGGAGGTCACTTCTCCCAAGCAGGTGGAGCAGACCCTGAGCAATGGCTATTGCGTGGTTTCTACCCCAGCAGCAACCACCACCTTGGTAACGCTGAGCGATGGCACCAGGGTGATGCTCAACGCCAATTCTACGCTCGAATATCCTGCATCTTTTGATGATGCAGAAGTCCGTGAAGTCCGTCTGAAGGGCGAGGCTCATTTCGAAGTAACCAAGAATCCTCATCGGCCTTTCGTAGTAAAGGCAGGAGAGATGCAGACGCAGGTATTAGGCACCATATTCGACGTGAAAGCCTATCGCAAGGATGCCCCAAAGGTAACCCTGATGCAGGGCAAGGTGAAGGTGAGCAATGCCGATACTGAGGTGGAAATGCGTCCGGGGCAGACCGCCACGCTCCAGGCGGATAAGATAGTGGTGTCTAAGGCTTCCTCTTCAGCCTCCGACTGGCTGGAAGGCGATTTCGATATGGATCAGGTTACGCTGGCAGAGGCGATGAGCGACATCGGAGCCTGGTACAACAAGACCGTAGTCTTCCAGTCCCAGGCGAATATGGATAAGCTCATCCACTTCCGCTTCTCCCGCAGGGCAAGCCTGCAGGAAATCATCACGGCGTTGAACGAGATGGGTGTGGCAAAAGTCAGAATAGAAAAGGGCAAGATCATGGTGCTTTAAGCCATGGTCTTGCCTTTTCCTATTCCATCAAAATCGATTCCTACAATCAGCTGCAAATGTAGAAAGTTTCCTTCTAAAAAGGAAAGAAATTGGCAATTATTTCCTTTTAAAAAGGAAAGTTTGTTCTTTCTTTATCCCAATCTTGTATTTTTAATTCAAGTTTCGCATTTCTGAGGGAACATTTGTAATTTTGCTCATGGCTTTGAGCTTTGAGTAATTATTAAAAAACTATGGAATATCCGCCGAATTACGTCACTTTATTTGTGCCCTGATCCGGCTCAGACTTGCCTGTGTTATGCCTAAATAGGTAGCAATGTTTCCCAACGGCAACCGTTGCAACAACTCGGGTTCTTTCTCTAACAACTCTTTGTACCGTTCCGAAGCAATGGCGGACAACATGGAAATCAGCCGTTCCTCGGTGGCAAGCAATTCCATCTCCGCATAACGCCGACCCCAATTGGCAATATGCAAGTCTTCCGTAAACAATTCTTTCAGCTTTTTCTTCTTCAATACGTATAAGACTGAATCTTCCATCAGCTCCATCGTCTCATATCCCGGCTCATCGTTCACGTATCCTTTCATGGAAACAAGGGTCGCTCCTTCCTTGCCAACCCAAAAGGTGATTTCTTTCCCGTCCACCGAAGTGTAAGCGCGGACAATGCCGTTCTTGATAAAAAAGATATCCTTTTCTATCTTGCCGTTTTCCAACACGCGGAATCCTTTGGGGTACGAAACCTCACTCAGGCATTGCCGCAATCTATCCAAAGACGCATCCGGCATGGCATATCTTTGATTGATGATTTCCTTTATATCCATAACTCATTGTTGTATTTGGTGTGCAAAATTATAAAATTGCACATAAAAACGGAAATGAACGGCTGTTTTTTTTGCAAATGTAAAATCAGTTTTTACCAAATGAAAAAAGCAATTAGAGATTATTTACTTACTTTTGCACCTGAATTTAATAAATCATAGTTATGAATTGGATAATCTTATTATTGGCAGGATTGTTTGAGGTGAGCCTTACATTCTGCTTGGGTAAAGCGAGAGCTGCGTCAGGACTTGTTTTTTATCTGTGGGGTAGCGGCTTCTTGGCTTCCACAGTATTGAGCATGACCCTGCTTGCCAAGGCGGTTCAGACTTTACCTTTGGGAACGGCATACGCCATTTGGACGGGTATCGGGGCGGTCGGCACGGTCTTGATAGGGATATTCGTCTTCAAGGAGCCGGCCTCTCCCATCCGTCTTTTCTTTCTGTTCACGCTTATTACTTCCCTGATTGGATTGAAAATCGTGTCATATTGAAAGGAGGCAGAAGATGAAGTATGAATTGAGGGAGAACCAAGGCATTTCGGCGCCTCTGCTGGCGCTGATGGCAGTCGCTACCGGGCTTTCCGTAGCCAACTGCTATTATAACCAGCCTCTGTTGGGCAGCATGGCTAAGGATTTCGCGGTAAGCGATTTTTCCGCCAGCATGGTGGCGACATTGACCCAGATAGGCTATGTGGCGCATCCTTGCTTGCCGGGGCATCTTCGGTCATGCCGCAGTTCTTCATTCCGTTGGTGTCGTATAATTCAGCTCCGGACCACAAGGTGCGCAACGTGGGGATTATACAGTCCTGTTTGCTCATAGGCATTCTTGGGTCACGGGTATTCAGTGGTTTTCTCGCCGATATATGGGGATGGCGTTCTGTCTATTTTGTGGCTTGCGTGTTTATGCTCGGGTGTTTTCTGATGATTCACAAAATGCTGCCCGTGTTGCCTGCCCGTTCACGAGAAAGTTATGCAGGGCTGTGGAAATCCTTGTTGCGCCTACTTTCCAAATACCCGTACTTGTGTATCGCGTCGTTGAGGGCGGCATTGGCTTATGGCTCGTTCTTTGCCTTGTGGAGTTGCCTTGCTTTCCGAATGAAGCAAGAGCCTTTCTTTGCAAGCGACGATATTATCGGAGCACTCGGTTTGTGCGGATTGGCAGGTGCATCCACGGTGGTTTTCATCAGCGGATATATCCAAAAGTATGGCGCAAGATTCTTCTCTATTGTCGGAGGATGCGTCATCCTGTTTGCATGGTTGTTGGCATTTTGGGGAAATGACAGTTACTTGTGGATGATAATCGCCATCCTCTTGATTGATGCCGGAATGCAAAGCGTCCATCTGTCAAATCAGACCAGTGTGGTCGCTCTTGACGCATCCGCCATCAACCGGGTCAATACCGTTTATATGACCATTTACTTCTTGGGAGGTTCTACCGGTACATTTGTTTCAGGTCTATTCTGGCAACATTATGGATGGACGGGTGTGGTAGGGGTAGGAGTTGCCTTTACCGCAGCTTCCTTGCTTGTTAATTGCTTCAACTCAAAAACGGCATAAGGGTGGATGTCAAATATTCTTTCAGCCTGAATATAGTAATGCAGACTATATGGCGCCAAAAGATGGTTTTATCATCCGTCCAATCAAGAAGATGGATAATGCTTAAATGCAAATGCAGAAATCTCGAACTATGCTGCTACGCATAACATCACGGATTGGGTCGTGGAGTGAGAAATGCCTTCTAGAGAAAAGGGGATTTTCCTGGGGCTGCGTTCCGGTTGTTCCAATTGTTCCAGTTGTTCCAATTAATTTTTCAGCATATCCCACCTACCCCTATTTTTATATATATTTATATATATTATATCACTGCTGTCCCGTTTAGAAATCATCGGGCCTGAAAAGGCTAGGATATAGCC